>JAABUP010000069.1_pt1 | contig 222319 bp, 385 predicted proteins | sample 5559201 | NCBI WGS metagenome assembly JAABUP01 (sample SAMN10711887, study PRJNA513373) | rock metagenome | isolation source: Antarctica rocks | place: Antarctica
CGTCCTGATCTTGCGAGCTTGCGCGAAAAAGAGTTGGGCTTCGGACGTGGGAGAGACGTTGGATATGCTATAATGATTTCCTAAATACCATCATCAGCCCAGAAATCTCACAATGGGATGAACTGTGGATTTTGGTACGCTGGCAATTCAACATCAGTGGATAAGTATATCGCATAATCCTAATTGAGTAATCATGAGAACGAAAGACCGCGCCAAGCTAAGGTTGTCACTAGCTATCGTCTACGCACCCTGACAGGCAGTCCACCCTCCATTGGATTGGTGAATGCCCTCCCCATGCGCCGTTCACCTCCATCCCTGCCCGCCTCGAAAACGTATCGCTCGAGCAACTCCTTCATCACCACCACCAATTCCAATTTCGCCATCTTCTGGCCCAAACAGCTCCTCGGTCCGCCATGAAATACCGGTGACTCGTATGCAGACGGCTTGTGATTCATCTCCATCCATCTCTCCGGTCGGAATGATTCGGCATTCTCACCCCAGGCTGAACTCAAGCGTGCCGATACCCATGGTGACCACAGGACAACCTCCCCGGGTCGCACAATCGTCCCATCTGGCAAGGCGAGATTTTCGGTCGAGGTGGATTGGAGTATCTCTCGCGGTATCGGGGGGTAGAGCCGGAGAGCTTCAAAGGTCGTTGCTCCAAGAACGGGGAGCTTGTGCGCAAGCTCAATGTTGCTCAGACCGGACGGGAGTCCTTCGATCTCTGCAACGATACGAGTGTGATACGAAGGGTTCCGAAGGATGAGGTAAAGCGTCCAAGTGATGGCATCCGCTGTATTATCGCGACCTGTCTCTCTGTCCCTTTCACCGTCAAGACTCACCGGCAAGGATATAATTCAGGCATACATCTGCGAGATCGTTGTCACTCAGCTCCGAATCAAAGTCCGCCAACTTGATCCTGCGCAGCAATAGGTCCCTTCCGGTGGGAGCATCTTTCTCCCCAGACTCTACCTGACGTATCCTCTCCAACCCTTCCTGAACCAGTTCTCGCGTGACTCGGTGGATGAGATCGAGATCCGCCTTCAGATTCCGTGCGTACGGCAAGATCCGCTCGACGAGGGTGTATGCCGGGAAATCGAAGCGATAGTTGATAATCTTGCTAACGTTATCAAGAGCCCGGGAGAAATCGGACAAAAGTCGATCGCTCTCAACCTATGCCACGAGATGAGCTGATGGAAGAGGAAAAGTCAAGCCGGACTTACATCGAATGACAACTCGCCAAAGAGAGCCAGCGTGAAATCACGAGCCAGCTTTGCGAAATCGACAATCTCGCCATTGTGGGCCATGTTATCGAGAGGACGGAAGAGGACCGGCAGATTGCGAGGGATAGTGGTGCTTGCGACAAGGGAGAGTGTTTCGGGCGAAGTGAGGATCTGACCGGCCTGTCTCTGGATCCGCCATGGATTCCCGACAGCATTCACGAATCCTGCACCTGCGAAGGGTAGGATCAGTACAAGCTCAATCCCGGCTTGAAGGACGAGATTCACCAAAGAGGTCCTTTGCACGTTCCGAGAAGAAAGCGGATTTGGCAAAATGATTCGAATTGAGGATATACTTGAGACACCTGACCTTCCAAATCAGCCTGCAGGTCTGGTCTGGGGCCGACTAGACTCACGTGGGATCACTCACGAACCAGCCCTTTGCGATCATCGGGAACTCAACTCCGAAGGTCTTATCGCCGTGGGCGTGTGAGGCGTCGAGGAAGAATGAACGACCAGTGAGGTGGTGTAGGTGGCCGATGATGGGAAGGGAGCCGTAAGGCTGGCTGATACCCATCAACTGCCGCTGGAAAGACACCGGGCGCGTACCGTCTGTACTGTATGAAGAGGTAAGTAGCTAAAACCGTCAGAGCAGTCAGAAGGGGGTTCAAGAATGTCATGGTCGACCAATCTTTGTGATATTCAGTAAGTGGGAATGAAGATTTGGGCTTGATGGCAACTTCAGCGTGCACCGTCCTGCATGATCGGAGGGTTGCTCCTTTGAGGGTGCGAAGGCAGATGAAACAGATGAGCGTGTGTCCAACGGATCTTGCCGCAGACCCGCTCTGGAGCCAGAGTCTCATCCCTTTGTGCCCTGTTGAACGGATACCGAACCTTGATAGTCAGTATAGCCACACACACACACAGGTACGCGCGCAGACCCACATCCCACATGATCCTGAATTTGCTTTTCTACTGACGAATGTGGGTATGGGTATAGGAGGTGAGTCGCCTTCCCACCCGCGCCTGTACAATGTCATGATGTAGTTGCTCTGCCGGAGAAACTTTGATGTCAAGGTGCCGAAACGAAAGGAAGGCCGCCGAAAGCATCGATATTGATAGAAGGACGACTTTGAGCGAGAGGTTCAGATCCTTCTCGCCATTCGATATGCAGACGATATCTCCCTTTTTCGGTCCCAGACGTCCCGGAGGTCGTGTAGATTCCTCAAGCTCACTACCACCCTCGTCTTTGGGGGTCTCAACCGAATAATGTCACCCCACACTCACCTCACCGGCATCAGATGCATGACGGCAGTGGCATTCCCGATGTACTTCCATAAAATCCTTCAGCTTGATCGACATCCTGAGGGACGGTCTGGGCCTCGTAAACGCGTGACGGTGGTTCGGAGAGCTGTTGTGTATTGATTGAAACACTGGGTCTCGGTCTACACTTTAAGACTCGTCTCCATGGTTTGCGGTAATCGATTTCGTCTCTGCCCATCATAAAAGATACACGTCAAAGAAGGGAAACGGGTCGAGCTGCACTCGCCGAAATCAAATCTGTTGCACGAGGTCGTTCCTGTTGATCCCCCAATCAAACTTTTCTGCCGAGGCTTTCGTGTCTTGTCTCAAAAGATCTGCCAGCCTGGCTATATCTCAACCAAAGGACCTCATTCCTCTTGAAACAAAGTAATATCCCATCAATCCGGGTTTAAACACTCGTGTGATTACATCATTCACCGACATCACTTACATGTCATGATAGACCAGAGGGTTGGACGATTCTCGATCTCCAACCCTACCCAGAGATGATTCCTGCAGCCTTCAACTCATTATGGTCACTCGTCCCTCCGCCGGGCCGCAATGTTCGAAGGACGACGCACTTCGAGCATATCATCAACAGCTCTCGCTCCACCTCACCTCCCTACTCCGTGCCACAAGTCCTCAACCCGAACGTCGCCCGTCGAGAGACCCTTCGGTATCCAGTCCGTCCTCGTCGAAGCTCTCCAAGTCGGCCAGCGAGGACACCCGGCCTACATCCGTCACCACCATCGAAGAAGAACCAGCACCACCTTGCTCGCCCGACCCCATCCCCCTCCCGGCCGACCTTACAGCCCGCCTCGAGGATGCCGATGTTACTCCTTCCTTACCGGCTTCCAAGACATCGAGGGACGAAGAGCATCGACGAGCATGGGCGACGGACGGGTGTAAAGCCTGGCAGGCTATCCCGGACGACTTCCAGCTCAGGCTCGATAAGTCAGGAGTCGGGGTTCGAGTAGCGGGTTGAGGGGTTCCGCTTTTCCGGACTTAGCAGCCCTCGGAATCAACCAGGGAACAGATACGCGGGGAAGGGGTAATGTACCGGACGTGGTGATTGACCTGTCTTCACCCGGGGTAGAGCCCACCTACACGAGACCGAGGGATTTGGCGCCATCTCCTTCAACTGCATTATCCGTTTCGCTGTCGGTTCCTTCCGCATCGGTATCACCGATCATCCCGTCGTCATTGTCATTGGCTTCGACAGTGTCGTTCCCGACTTCGAAGGCGGACCTCCTGCGCGAAGCGATTTCTGATCTCGATGTCAAAGAGCTGAACGAATATGAGAAGAAGAGGGAGATGAGATGGCGGAGGAAGCAGGCGGAGTTGAGGGTGAGGATATGGAGTTGGTTGGAAGGGTTTGCGCGGACACTGCGTTGGATATCGGCGAGGTGAGACCGGCCCACAATTTTCGAAATGTGAGCCAAGGTTCTGATGGGATGTAGCTCGCACACGAGACTTCCCTTCTATCCCTTGGCGGTAGTACTTTCCGCTTCTCGTCGCTGCAACACAACGCCCCACTTCCGTCCTCCGCTCCCCGCCTCCTTCCCATCGATCGCGCGCTCCTCCTATCACTCGCCTCACCAGTCAGTAAACCGTCACTTCCCAAGCCGAAATCTCTTTCCCCCGATATGGAGGTACTAGACGCGCTGTTTGGCGACCCGGCACCGATAGAGCGGATTACGAGTCCAGCCATCGAGGTGAATGAAGGGGATGCCGACGCCCGAAAGCGAATAGTTTCCCGCAACTTGCATGATTGGGACAATCAGTCAGTAACATAGTCTTAGCACATCGCATTCGCATGTATCTCGCATTGCTACGGATCAAGAGACGCCGAACCTGCCAAGAAGGAAGCATTGCGGTGGACGGTTATCTATCCCCTGCCTTTGGAAGAAGTCCTTTGCGAAGGGACCTCCAAAGATAAGAGAATCTGATACCATCTCGCGCCATCGCAACCCCGACCCCTTGGCCTCCATTAAAGCAACGACGTCTGCTCCATCTCGGTGTTTTTACCCATTCTCTCGAGAACTCGACGAGCTTGATTTGCTTCCGTCGGTGAATCCGGCGCGGCGATGCCCGGGGCTTCCGGTGATTTCGGGGCGATCGTGATTTCCCAAAATTTCTGTTTATCAACAGTGGCATCAACGAGACGTATCTCCCATAACTTTCCGCTTGTCGCCATCTTATCACCTCGTCGTTGTCACATCGTCTGATCAACCGGACAGTCTAGGGAGTGAGGTCTCGGCGAGGGTCCCTCGCGGTCCCTCTTGAATCGCGAGCGTCTTCTTCCACCTCCACCCGCTCCCCTTCCCCACGGCCAGCCCAACCATGGGTCTCCTCGCCCTCGGTACCCCTCTCAACTGGCCCGAGACCAAGCCTCTAGCCGAGCACATCCGGTATCACGGGATCACGCAATTTTTGAATACTTGGGATCGATGGAAGGACCGTACCGGCAAGGGCTTACTCTGGGGCGATGAGGTAACTCCCCCTGCCAGTCAGGAGCTTTTGAGCTAATGAGATGGTTTGATAGATTGAGTATATCGTGGCGGCCTTCGACGACGCGAAGCGATCTGCTTTGCTGTCTCTACGCCAGACTGAGATCCTCATGAAGCTGCAGAGCGTCACCCTCGACCCCGGGCTCGAGAAGCTCAAGCCCAAAGGATGGTGCGTCCCCGCTCCCAACCTACAGTGTACTCATAAAGGAGGTCAGCTCAACGATCCCGACCTTTCACCCGGAGTACGGACGATACATGCTCGAATCCACTCCCGGCGCCCCATTCTCCGGAACACCAAAGGATCTAGTTTCAGTCGAATGCGACATGCGATTTCGACGGCAGATCATTCGATCACACCTCCACCCTCACGAGCTGCCTCTCACACTCACCGCTTGGCCCAGACTCGGAGTCACCGACTCGGCGTTCACGGATCCCGAGACGAAGCCTGATAGTGCGCGGAGCTCAAGTCGGAGTCAATATGTCGGGGAAGTATTGACCAACCCTCATGCTAGGTTCCCGTGAGTCCAGAGACCTGTTGGAGGTGTGGACTGATGGAATATCGGTAGGACTTTGACGGCGAATATCCGTCAGAGGAGGGGGAGCTTGGTGGATATTAGGGTGCCGTTGTTTATCGATTCGAAGACGGAGATGCCGGATGGACGCGAAGCGCTGCCAATGTCAAATGGCCATGCTAGTGAGTCTCTCTGTTGGCCTCGTGACTGAAGCGCTGATGGGCTTAGATCCCGCCAAACCGAGAGAGGGTACACCATATATTCACATGGACGCAATGGCATTTGGCATGGGATGCTGTTGTCTCCAGATCACATTTCAGGCTTGGAACGTGGATGAGGCGAGGAGAGTGTATGACGCGCTGGTTCCAATTGCCCCGATCATGGTGGGTCTACCTCTGTTCGCACAAGAGATAACCAGCTGATGAGTGTAGCTCGCTATGACGGCGGCTAGCCCGGCATTTCGAGGACAACTCGCGGACGTGGATGCGCGTTGGAATGTCATTGCGGCTAGCGTGGACGACCGGACAGAAGAGGAGCGGGGCTTGAAGGTGAATCCTCGCGAATTTTCCCTGGCCTACCTGGCTGATACTGGAATCGTAGCCGCTGAAAGACGATCGATGGCGGATACCGAAGTCGCGGTACGACTCTGTGGATCTATACATTTCCAACGACGAGCGGAATAAGCCGGAGTACCATGATATTGACGTCCCAATGGACAAGAGCGTGCGTCAACGCCTCTTGGAACATGGTGTGTTCTTTATTCAATCATGGTGCTAGCTTACGCTCGCAGGAATCGACGACAAGCTCGCCTCGCACATCGCCCACCTATTCATCCGCGATCCCCTCGTCCAATTCAGCGAGACGATTGACCAAGACGACAATGCTTCCATGGATCATTTCGAGAACATCCAATCGACAAATTGGCAAACGATCCGGTTCAAACCTCCTCCTGTCAACTCGCCGATCGGCTGGAGGGTGGAGTTTAGGAGTATGGAGGTTCAGATGACGGATTTCGAGAATGCGGCATTTAGTATCTTTATTGTGCTCCTTACAAGGGCTATCATCAGCTTCGACCTCAATTTCTATATGCCCATCTCAAAGGTTGGTGATCACTCTTCGAATAAATCGGGAGCTGATGGTTGGGAAGGTGGATGAGAACATGCAACGCGCGCAGGAACGCAACGCAGCTATCATGAGCCAGTTCCACTTCCGACGCAACGTCTTCCCCCTCGACCGACCTCGAACGCCCTACGACCTTGCCTCTCGCCCAATCACCCCTCCCACCTCCACCCCCAATACCCCACCTGACAGCAGACGCGGATCCGAATACAGCCCTTCCACCCCACGTCACCCTCACCCTCGAGAACGGACCGAATCACAATGCAGCGATGCATCGGAGGAAGACGAGCTGGGCGACGAGGCTGTAGAAATGACGCTGGATGAGGTCATCAATGGGAACGGGGACACTTTCCCGGGGTTGATGGGGCTGGTGAACGCGTATCTCAACTCGCTGAATGTGGATCTGGTGACGAAGTGCGAGTTGAGACGGTATCTCGATCTCATCAAGTATCGCGCCAAGGGTGAGTCCGCCGCGATCTGGTGGAGAGAAGCTGAGGCGAATGTGAAGGACAATTGTTGACTCCTGCTGCGTGGATACGGGAGTTCATAATGACCCATCCGGGGTATAAACACGATTCGATGGTGTCGGAGGAGATCAATTACGATCTGGTCAAAGCTGTTGACGAGATGTAAGTCGTTATACTGCTGGTGAAGTGTGTTGTGCTGATGCAGGTCTGGATGTAGAGAGAGGGGAGTACGAGCGGCACCCGAGCTGCTGGGGAAGGACTATGTCGGCTCAGGTCCAACGGGGTGTCTCTGAATATACAGCTTGTTGTACGAGAAAAGGGGAAGGCAGCGTGGGATCGATATAGAAGTCATCATGTATAATCTCGGATCCATCAATGCATACATGCCGTCATTCATCAAGTCGGACTGAAGTTGCGCTAGTCCTGCTCCGTCTCGCGACATTCGATGTCGTTGATTCCGCTCCATCAGGTTGAGTGACTATAGAGGTCCTGAACGAGAGAACGATGGACCCGCCCGGATTGACTGCTGATGAAGCTGCCGACGGTTTCATGTTGAGCGGGGGACGTCGGTCGTCTGACTGGGCTGGGGCTGGAATATCCGGGTGATGGCGGGGTTAAGCTCAGTAAGCGTGAGGGCTGAAGAGAGCGAGGGTCGAGGTGAGACTCATGATGAGGACGAGGATGATTAGCGGGATCATTGCATGGTTGGAGGAGTACCGGTGATGAAAATACGATGAGAGAAAAGTGAGCGGTAAGATCAGACTATATCATCGCTGTTGTGACTACGCGACATCCGTCGAAATCGCTCGTTGTGTGAGACGTTAGTGGGTCCTCCACATCACGGCTTGAGCTAGTATCGTTGCACGAGATGGTCTTGATCCGTCGGAACGAGGAATGCTTTGCCAAAGACACGGGAAGGATGTAAATAGAGATCATCCCAGAGAAGCGGGATCAGCGGTGCCACGAGCCAAAACGCCGTTAACGAGACGAGTTTTCAATAGAGAGGATTGACGCAAGAACGTCGGAGAAAAGCTTCTGTTGGGGGCTAACCTGGGCAAGGATCTATCCTATCCCAAACTTCGACACACCTAGCTGCCCTCCATCCCCTTCATCTTTCTACCGTAAAAACATTTATGGCTGTGTGATATCGTGACTCAACGATATCACTTTGACGTCGTCATCCGTCAAAGCGGTGACGACAACCTACACCCGGTGATCATGTTGAAAGGCGTAAAGGTACGGGATTGATCATCTCATTTCTCATCTATCCTCCGATCCGTCATCCGCCCTTGTTCCAGCTGATCACTCACCATAGCAACTCTGGCCATCATCCCACCACCTCACATCCACCTCTAACAGGGATACACCCTCCCCCACACTCTCCCCCTCCGCATCCTTCGCTTCCCTCACACCGAGCGATCAAGCTACACCCCGTGCATCCGCTATCCCAACTCCTAATCCATTCGAGGCGATCACTCCGGGACTCACGAAGAGTACCGCGAGCTTGTCTCTTGATCCGACGAGACGAGCGGCAAGCCCCGCGCTTCAACCTCAAGCTCAAACGAGCGGACTCCGTACACCCACCAGCCATGGCTTTATGCCACTCCCCTTAGGCACGCCTGGTGCTGGACAACCCACGACAGGGGTTACCGTCGGCGACGCAGTCGGGAACAGCGCGGGTATAGGCTTTGGGCTGCACGAACCGCCGAAGATGCGGAAGGCGATGAGTAATTTCGATAGTGGCGCCACCACTCCAACAGAGCCAAATCCACCAGACCTGATGCCAGGAGGGAATGGGGAGATGTCCGCTCCGAGCTCATCCGGTTCCTCTTCAGGAATGAGCGCGCGGTCCGAATCATCCACTCCCAACAACCACTACCAAGCCCGGGGAACCCTCAATGTCAAGCTCATTTCCGCACGAGGACTCGCCGTATCCCATTCCCCCAATACCCAACCACAACCATACGTCGTGATGCAGTTCGAGCAGAATGAATTCGTCTCCCGTCCTCCACATCCCGTCGCTTCGCCCTCTTCGGTACCCTTCACAACGGCTCAAGCACAACCGAGGGGAAACTTGATACGGAGTACCAGTGGGCTGGGGGTTGGGACGATCACGAAGGCATTTGCGGAGGCGGTGGGGAGAGGGAAGGGAGGGAGGGGTGGGGATGGGAATGGGGCGCAGACGCCGAGGGCGGAGGAGCCGCCGGGGGGGTCGAGTCGGTCGAGGAAGCCGGGACCGGGGGATCCGGTTTGGAAGGAGGAGGTGTCTTTGTGAGCGCCTTGACGTGGAGACAAGCCGAAGCTGATAGAGTTATTCAGCGACTTGACATCGTCCATCTCGGCATTACATGTCTCGGTATACGATCGGAGTCGAGAAGGGGAAGGCTTCTTGGGGATGCTCGACATCAAGCCGGTGCTCAAGGATGCGTATACCCTGGATAGTTGGTATGAGCTTGGTACAAGGGGCGACGAGGTTGTGACGGGTGAGGTGTGGATCCAGTCGACCTACCATGCCATTCGAGTAAGTTGGCTCACCTTCGTTCACGAAAGAAGCTAAGCGCCATCCTTTTGCAGAGCCGAGTCCACCTCAAACCCGGCGAATTTGAATTCCTCAAGCTCATCGGACGAGGGACATTCGGTCGTGTCTTCCAAGTACGCAAAAAGGACACACGTCGGATATACGCCATGAAAGTGCTCTCGAAGAAGGAGATTGTCGCGAAGAAGGAAGTGGCACATACTATCGGCGAGCGGAAGATCCTCCAACGGTCGCTCGAGTGCCCATTCCTCGTCGGACTCAAATTCTCGTTCCAGACAGAGGAAGAGCTGTATTTCGTGACGGACTACAAGTGTGGTGGAGAGCTGTTTTGGCACCTTCAGAAGGAGGGACGGTTTAGCGAGGATCGGGCGAGGTTCTATATCGCGGAATTGATCTTGGCGCTGGAGCATCTGCACAAATACAATATCGTTTACCGGTGAGTTTGAGATATACTGAACAGGGAGGAAGCTGATGGAAATAGTGATTTGAAGCCCGAGAATATACTGCTGGATGCGACGGGACATGTGGCGCTGTGCGATTTTGGATTGTCGAAGCCGGATCTCTCGAATGATCAGCTCACCAACACCTTCTGCGGTACTACCGAGTATGTCCACTTTGCCCACAATGCATGTTGTCACGCTTATCTCTACAGATACTTGGCTCCAGAAGTCCTGTTAGACGAGAAGGGCTACGGGAAGCATGTCGACTTTTGGTCGCTGGGTGTCCTGCTTTTCGAGATGTGCTGTGGCTGGAGTCCTTTCTATGCCGAGCAGACGCAGGAGATGTACCGTCTCATCTGTACGTGCCCGACAACAGACTGGCTGGATCTCCGCTCATGATATGCCGTAGGCTATGGCAAGATCCGCTTCCCCAAACATGGTGTGTACCGCGCATCGTCGCTTTTCCCGACTGAAGGAGCCTGATCGCGGATCATTTGGGCGCTATAGTGATCGGTGACGATGGCAAGCAGTTTGTTAAGGGGGTGAGTCGGATGCTGGCCAAGACTGCGTGACTACGCTGATGGCCATTTCAGCTGCTCAACCGGAATCCGCAGAATCGGCTTGGAGCGAGACACGATGCGGCTGAGCTGAAGGAACACGCGTTCTTCAAGTCGATGGACTGGGATCTCCTCTACCGAAGACAAATCACCCCACCTTTCAAACCGATCGTCGACTCGGATGAGTCGGTTGCGAACTTTGATCCCGAGTTCACCAACTCCTCACTTCAAGATGCCGGTATCGAACCTTGGCAAGATGAGGACTATGGCGGCCCGTCTCAACCTATGCGACACTCGTATGTTGGGCCCGGTGGAAGCTTGTCTTCGGCGTCATCGATGGCTAAGGCGGGTTTGGCGATCAACAAGACCCCGCGACCACCGCTTTCGGGCGGTGGCAATAGCCCATTGACCAGTAGTTTGCAGGAGAATTTCCGAGGGTTCACATATACGGGAGAATCTGTCTTGGTACGTCCGGATCTTATAGATCGTGATGCCAAAAGCTGATTATAATCCAGCCCTCATCGAATCTCGCCGATCATCCCATGGAGAGCGAACCCGACAATGAGAACGCAGTGGACGACGATGACGATGAGGGAGCCCAAGTCGAAGCTGAAGAAGAGTACGAAGACGAGATGGACGGATTGCGGACGAGGCGGCAGAGCGATGTTGACATGGACTAGGGAACGGGAACAGGAATCAAGTATAATACCCCACACAATCCTGCAATCACAATCAATGTTCGGTCAGGTTACAATCTATAATGCGAAAACAATATGCATGCATCTTCCGCAGTCAGATCGCTACTTTGTGTGCGCTGTGATGATTTCTTGTAAGGATATCACCTCCGTATGTCGGCGTCCGAGTTCGAGGCGGACCTGGGCGTCGACCTGTACGAGGTATTCCCATGGCCCTCGCAAGGCCCCAATCGCGTGTTCCTCGTCCTTCAGGCAAGGGAGGAATTGAATGAGTGTGGGGGACAGGATGATCGGATTCCCGACCTCGTGCATGGCCTGGCGTGTTTGAGGGTTCTGGCGGGGCGCGAAGACTCCGCCTGAAGGGACCGAGAGGATCACGATCTGTGGTTTGTGAGGTGGACGGATCGGTGGTAGTGGGGTGGTGGTGGTGGGAGTGTTGGCGGGTATCTGGGCATGAGATTGCGCCGGAGTGATCCGAGCGGATCTGGTCATGGGGAGTGGCCGTGGGCGAGAACGAGAACGAGAACGGGTACGATTTTGAGAGAAGTTCGACATGATGTTCTGCTCTGGGATCGGGTTCATGGGAGGTTACGGAGTCGGAGAGGTCGCAGATGAGCTGATAAGTTTGACGTCTCGGCGATCCATATCTGGAAGCGCTTCGTTGAGCCTAGCGGATAGAAAGTGACATTGACTCTTGATCTGGACTTTTGCAGGGGGGGTGAGGCGAGTCGCCAGGATATGGACAAGGACCGGCTGGTCGGAAGAGAGGGCCGAGCGCTCCGAAGCGCCACGCCACACATTTCGGACGTTGATGTTACGACAGACTGAGTGGTCAGCAATCCTCGCAGATCTACGCAATGCGTAGCAACGCAAGCTTCGGGTCATGATTCCAATTCATGCCGACCAACTGTGGGTACTCCTATGCACATAGTAGGGATCGCACAGTGGAAGTTACCCCGGGAATGATATGTTACTGCCATATCTATACGTTGACCAGCTTGACGAGATGTGCGTTGTACGTTTCGGCATGTAGAACGAACAGTACCCACCTTCAGCTCTTGAGGAAATTGTCCCCCTCCTTCCTCATCGACTCGTTGAGATGACGTTTCAATTTCGTCGCGCTCACTCCGGTCTCATCCTCTAGCGACTTCCAATCCGCCCTATCCGCCGCCTCGCATATCGCGATCCATATCGCTCGCCTCTGGTCCGAACCGATCTTCCCGCTGCCTTTCGCGGATTTGGCCGAGCCACCAGAGCGGAACAGCGTTTTGAGATCGCCGGAGAGGACCTCACGCCAGTGCCGAGAGAGCTTGATGCTCGTCGCGCCATCGGCGGAGAACGGCCCGGCGACTTTACCAAAATCGATCTTCTTGGTGAAGGAGAGGTTTGTGAGAGCGTCGATGATGGCGACTCTTTGGTCGGACGTAACTTTCTCGGCCGGAGCGGGCTTGGACTTCTTAGAGGATGAATCGGTCTCTGAAGATCGTTTGCGTTTGTTGTCGACAGTCTGTCAAGGGTCAGCATATCCGACTAAGATAGGGCTGCATTATTCACAGGTTTAGCGCTACTGTCGCTTTGGGATCTATCGGTATTCTCGGACGCATTCGCCTGGGATCTTCAGTGACCGAGCTCGATCAAATTGAGGCTGTCTCACCGTGTCGTCGTCGAGGTCCATAACTTGATCCTCCTTGTTGCGAGGAGGTGACGGCTGGCTCGTCATACCCTCTCCTGCCACCGTAGTCCCGAGATCATCATCTTCAGACTCGTCGGCCTTGTCCGCTTTGTTTCCCGTCTCCTTAGCGTCAGACTCGCCCTCTTCCGGAGATTCATAATCAAAGTCTTCAAGCTCGATCTCCCATCAGAATTAGCGCCAGATTGTCGCCAACGCGCTCACCAGTTCAGGTTTTGGGATAGCGGCCGTTTTATCCGGTTTAGCCGTCTCGAGCGAGCTAGCCTCGCTTCCGTCGGACTCCCTATTGACTTTTGGCGGCCAACGCTTCTCGATGTAAGGCTCATCGGATCCCTGCGAGGTCTTGCTCGACGAAGTGTCGCTCTTCAGCCTCGGGGTAGCCTTTGTCCCCGCCTGCATCCTCTCAGCATAGCCTCCACACGCAAATGGAGCTCATGCACTGAGCTCACCTTCTTCGCCTCTTGGAGAGGCGACTTGACCTGAAGCTCTTCCTCATCAACTTTATCGGCTTCTTCGGCCGGAGGTGGAGTCTTCTTGATGATCTTCGTGCTCTGCGTGAGCTTGCTGGGAGGAGTGGGGATCTCCACCTCGACACGCTGTGTTTTTGGGCTCGGCGTGGGTTTTGCGACGTTGTCGACGGACTCTTCAGGTTTATCATCGTCCTCTTCGTCTTTGACGGCTTTCTTCGTCGGTGGAGCCTTGGCAGGCTTTTTGGTCGGAGCTGCCTTTCTCGCCTGAATGACCGATCAGTCTCATCATCCGGGATCGAGTAGCAGATTATCGCTCACCTTCGAGATGCTCTTTGAATGCTTGAGCTTGATGTCCTCCTCGCTCTTATCGCCGTCCCCGTCTACACCTTCCGTTTCGACGGTTTTGGCCTCTTGCTATGATCGATTATTGAATGACCCACACTCGCAAGCAGCGACACACCTGATTCACTTCTTCCTCATCCCTGCCTCCTCCGTCTTCCCTCTCGGTCTCCTCATCCTCCACCACCGTCTTCACCGCCTTACCACCATTCTTCACCGCGACCCCACCCTTTTTAGCCCCCTTCCCATCCTTCTTCACAACGTCCTTCACTTGCTTCGCCCCAGAAGTCAGCCCCTTCGGGACAAGCGGGACAAACTTGCTCCCACTGGTCGGAGCAGTAGCCTTCTTGACGAGCGGTGTGAAGCCGCCCTTCTTCGCGGCACCCAGGACGATGGCTTTCGCGCCCGCGTTCGCCTTGGCGGTAGTGATTGGTTTTGCGGGGGTGGGCTTGGGCTTCTTCGTCGGCGGAGGTTCGGGAGAATCATCTTCGTCGGCGGAAGGAGATGGCTATGTTGCGAGTCGGCGTCAGCAAGTTCATTGAGTATGCTCATCGTGATCACCAACATACCTTCGAGGCGTCCGCATCAGAGTCGTCGGCATGGTCGTCCACCGGTTTGGCAGGCTTCGGCTTCGCCGCCCTCGCGATGGCAGGCTGATGGGAGTCACCATTTTGGCTGCCGGAACGATGCCACTCACCCTCTTCCCCTTACTCGGCGAGACGCTCGAATCGCCCGACTCCCTCTCATCTTTCTTCCCGACCTTCTTGGGCCCCTTGGGCAGGACGATCGGCTTCTTGTCGACCTTGTTCGGGGTCTTGACCTTGCTCTCCTTCTCCTTCTCCTTCTTCACCTTCTTGCTCCCCTGTTCGTCCTCTTTCGCAGTCTTTGCCTTCGCTGACCCCTTCTTGGGCTTCTATGCATACTATCAGCTTCGCCTCATGCGAGTTCTAAGTGAACATACAAAATCAATCTCATCCTCCGACCCGTCTCCAAGCACAATCTCATCACCCTCAACCTCATCCTCGCTCTCCTCCTTCCCACCCTTCACCTTGAAAGACTCATCCTCGTCATCCACCACGTCATCCTCTTCCTGGTGGTCCTCGTCCTCCGGGAGCTGATCCGAGTCGAGGAAGGAACCATAGTGCTTTACGGGCTTACGGGCTCGGGAGGTCCGGGTGGAAAGGGGAGTTTCGAGGCGGGTCGAGGTGGGTGAATCGGACATCACGCAGGGTGTGTCGGGGCGATATCTCCAAAAGGAAGATGTTTGATGCTTCTTCAGTTTGAGGGATGGAGGGAAAAGTAAACGAGAGGAAAGGGAAAGAGAAGGAACGAGTATGATGGGATCAAGAGGTCCGAGCGCAGGGCAGAGGTCCTTTGGTCAAATCGGTCACAGATCGCTGATTGATGCGTCGGACAGCTTTACGTACCTTGGAAACGGTCTGGTTTCCCTCTCTCCTCGCATACTCAGCCCAAGTCCTCGGAAACGCCGTCCATGATGGTTATCGGATCGTCTCATATTCGAGATTTGCAGGATTTGGCTGTGCGCACGGATCGCCTGTGGTAGATCAGCAGTCAGATATTAGTCAGTCCGTTCGCGTCAGATCATGCATTGTCATCGCACCTTCCTCCCTTGCACCCACATCCCCTTCCGATTCCTATCATCTCCGTTACACCACCACCTCTCGACCGTCTCTCTCCACCACGCCTCTTCGATCTCGCCTTCTTTCGGCAGATCAAACAAGTCCAGCGGACTACCCTCGCATGCAAGCTCAACTGCGCTCCATCAGCCTTCAGCCACTATCAGCGAACGTTGACCACTCACTGGACTGCGCATCGAACTCCGTGCCCACCTCAAACGCCCCGCCTAAGTCCAGAGCCTTCTTTCCCCCTCTCGTAGCGACGTACAGGCTCTCCGCCCAGTCAACCCTTAAACCCCGCCCTTCGACCTTGAGCATCGCCGCCTCGCGCCGTTGTCCCTCGCGTACACGGGCGGTGATGACCGACTGTCGCATGGCTGTTTGGATAGATAGGGAGTAGCCGCCTGCGATATCTGATCCGAGACCAACTGATATGCCCTCATCCAGCGCTCTGATAGGGCGCCTTCTTCAGTGTCGGTCGATGCCAAAGAATCGAGTAACACTCACTCTCGCAGTGGGAATTGCGCATCCGAGAAATATGCATTCGACCTACCTACTCATCAGCTCTGACCCACAGCCGGGATGTACTAACAAAGGACAATGCGCCACCGTCACCCCTCTCTCCTTGCACCGCCCCCTCAATTCCTCCGGCAGACTCGTGACATGCGCCTGTATGGTCCCCGGTCTCAGCAGTCCCCCCTTTCTCCTTTCGTCAGACCATCTACGAGCGCTCGTGGAGTGGCCCACCTGATCAAAAACATCCTCGTCCTTCATCCCCCTCTGCCCCTCCACCCACTCCATCTGATCCCGTGACTCACACATATGGCTCTGGACTCTCACTCCTCGCTCGTCGCTGATTTTTGCCAGGAAATGGAGGAGAGCGTCGGAACACACGGGGACGAAGCGGGGTGTGAGTATGGGTTGGACGATCCGGCGGTGTGGCGGGAGGGGGTAAGTGAGGGAGGACATTCCGTCGAGGAAGGTGTTGACAGAGGCGATGGCGGTGGTGGCGTCTTTCTCGCTATACGTCGGGCGCTGTATCCGGAGCTGTCAACGGAGACAGGAAGTGCTAGGAGGGTGAAAACGAACAGGAGATAAGTCCATCGAGACCTTCCCCACGAATGCCCGTATACCTGCATCCAGAAAGGCCCTCGCAAGCACCAAGCTAGAACCCAACCATCAGCACAATTCCCCTCCCCATTCCCATACGTCCCCACTCTTCAGTCGGAGCGACACCTACTTAGTCTCCACCCCGATCGTCCCGAAGAGTACGGCACACCCCGTCCCGACCACCATCAACCTCTCCACCAATCGCCCATAAACCCTCCCCGCCAATTCCTTATCCCCATCCAAACTCTCCTCAGCTTTATATGCGTATTTGTCTAGCCACTCCATGAGTGGTGAATCAAGTCCGGTCCCGGCATAGAGATACTGTGGTGCGTGCAGGTGGAGGTCTGTGAATGTTGGGAGTAGGAAGGCGTGGGCATCCAGTCGTATAGCAGGTTGAGACGGGGAGGAGAGGAGGTGAGTGGATGTGGGGTCTGAGAGCGGGGCGAGGTGGGTGATGAAGCCCTTTTCGCTAACACCTTCGAGCCGTGAGCAGTGAAGCTGAGTTGAGAAGGGGAGATTGGAAGGACGGACCGAGGAGGTGGTTCTGGCGGATACGAAGGGTGCCGAGGTTAGGCGTGTCAATGAATGTACCGCCAAACAGCTGCATGATGCTTGAGGGGGCGACGCGGAGCTGATGCGACTGTATCGATTCGGTCGAACCGACATTCGCTAGTCAACGAGATAAGCCGAATCGGAAAAGCACTCGCGGTGGCGGCCGGAACCAAACTGCTTCCATACTCAAATTTTCTTTTCCACAAGATTTCTTGTGGTGGAAAACGAAACTCATGGATCGCTCAAACTCCAATCTAGCCATGGATTCATCGGATGCAGTAGTCTCGAGCGAATAGATGTAAACAAAGACGGTGGGTTTTGAGACACAACGGAAATGCGAGTTATAGGCTGATGCCAAGCAAGATGCAGAGGGCTTGAAAGAATGAGAGTATTCCAGAACTGCTATATAGATGCGGATACAAGGATGGATAGCAAAGCTGGGGTAACGAATGGGAGAAGTCTATGCTCGCGATGATGCTCGCTGAAGCGCAGCACCGGATTGTTGGGCCTGGATGCTCGAGAAGCTAGAAGCCATATCAGCTGAGATCAGAAGAAGATCATGGTCGACTCACCGAGAAAGCTCGTTCTTGGACATGCTGACCTTGGTGCCGCCCTTGAGACGGTTGGCAGCGCGGGAGACAAAGCTGGTTCGGTTCGAGTAGAGCGATTCGTGCCTCGAAGCAGTGCGCTGCAGCCTCTCGCCATGCTCGTCGACGATCGCCGGCGCCGCCTTGCGGGCCTTCCTCCTCTGGAGGAAGGCGATGATGGTCCTCTTGAGGAAAAGCTTGACCAAGTCCATGGGGAAGTACCAGACAATGTCCCAGACCCAGACGATACCGATCCAGCCGCCAGAGACCGAATGAACCTGGGTGAAGCCCCAGTCGCCGAAGCCAGCGATGATCGATGAAACGAGCTGAGCGAGACAGAAGGCACCGATGAGGGCGAACGACGGTCGCTCAGTCCAGGACGGGCCGTGGGAACGGGTGACAAAGATGAGGGCCTGCGAGATGATGGCAACTTGGAGGTAGATGACCATGTGACCTCCGTAATCGTTGACGTCCTTGCCGAGAGGCTCCACCCCGAATTTGTCCTCAAAGAAGCTCGTGGAGTGCATGATGGCGAAGAAGGCGAGAGTGGAAGCGGTGAGGTAGAGACCGTAGCCTATACCATACGCGAATACTTCGGCGAGGTCCCACGAGTCCGGGGTGGTGGAAGGTAGCACTCGGTCGAGCGAGAGAGTCATGATAGTACCGTCGTTCAAGACCGCAATGATCAGGACCATGAACGAGGGGAAGTCGAACTGCCAAATGAAGGCCATGAGGGCAAAGGCGACGACGATACGGATGGTAACGGCACAGGCGTAAACGGCATAGTTCCTCATCCTTTGGAAGATGACTCGGGATCCGTAGATAGCATGGATGATAGTCGAGAGTCCGGGCTCCGTGAGCACAATGTCGGCGGCACCGCGAGCAGCATCGGTAGCACCTTCGACAGCGATACCGACGTTGGCGCGGGAGAGAGCGGGGGCGTCGTTGGCACCGTCACCAGTCATGGCGCAAAGGTGACCGAGGCCCTGGATACGCTTGACAATCTCGAATTTGTGCTCTGGGAAGACACCGGCGAAACCGTCGGCGTCCATGATCATCTCGTCCAGGTTCTTGAACTTGCTGCCGGGTTCGGGTCCATCCTTGAGCACCTTGGACGGGTACATGTGATCTCCCAAACCAAGACGACGGCCAGTCTCCTTTGCAATAGCGAGTTGATCACCGGTAACCATCTTAACCTTGACACCGAGAGCCATAGCGTCGTCGATGGTCTGCTTTGTGTCGGATCGCGGAGGGTCGAAGATCGAGAGCAGACCGACGAGCTCGAAGCCGTTACCCTGAGAGTCCTTCTCTTGTCCCTGAACATCCTCGTATGCAATGGCAAGAGCACGGAGACCACGGCGCGCAAACTCTTCGACGTCGGCTTCGAGCTGGTCCTCAAGCGCGCTGTTCTTGTTTCGAGAGCAGAGCTCGATGATGATACCAGTCATACCCTTGGTGGCCCGCTTGACCTTGCCGTCGGCAGAGTCGAGGTAGGTAATCTCGGTACGTTTGTCGACGGGATTGAATGGCTTGAAGTCCAAAAGCTTGATACCCTCACGAGCGAGCTTGGGGTCGGACAGAGTGCCAACGACACATCCGTCGATGGCGTCCTGGTTCTCGGTACGGGAAGCGTAGGCCGCCATGAGACAGACACCCTCGACATCCCACTTGGAGTAGCACTTGACATTCTCCTTGTCGATGGTGAGCTTGTTAGTAGTGAGGGTACCGGTCTTGTCGGAACAAAGGATGGTGACACCCGCAAGCTCTTCGATGGCAGTAATACGGGTGACAATGGCCTTGTGCTTGGCGAGCTGCTGAGCACCGACAGCGAGCGTGACCGAAAGCACGGTGGGCATGGCAATGGGAATCCCGCCGATCAAAAGCACAAGGATATTGTTCAGACCTCGGCGGTAAGAGTAGCGGAAGGCGGCGTATAGGATGAGAATCTCGAGAAGGACGAAGATACCGATCGAGACCAAGCAGAAAGTACCGATACGGGCCAAAACCATCTGCAAGTGACCGGTCTGATCGTTGTCTTGGCCGACAAGGGTGGCAGCGCGACCGAAAAAGGTGTTGGGACCGGTGGAAATGACGACACCCTCGGCCTCACCCTGTTTACAGGTGGACCCAGAGAAGCACTCGTCGCCAAGCTTCTTGCCTTGGGGCAAGGACTCGCCAGTAAGCGCGGCCTGGTCCATTCTGCGGACCATCAGCATCTCCATTAGGCAGATGATACAGTCAGACCCACGAGACATCAACGGCCTCAACGAGACGGCAGTCTGCGGGGCAAATATCACCGTGCTTGAAAGCAACGAGATCACCGGGAACAAGCTCCGCGGATTCGACCTCCTTCCAGACGGCGTCCCGCTTGACCCTAGCCTTGGGTGCCAAAGACTCCATGAGAGCTTTGACGGCGTTACCGGCATTTCGCTCCTCGACGAAACCGATGGTGGAGTTGATCAGGAGTAGGAGAATGATACCGACGAAGTCTTGCCAATCGGGCGGGGTACCACCGCCGTTAGAGAGGGCAATGGCGACAATGGCGGCACCTTCCATAACCCAGGACAAAGGGTTCCACATGAATGATAGGAATTGAAGGAACACGCTGACTATCAGCGAGGTCGGATTTTGGGGTACTCACTTCTCCTTCTTCTCCTCAAGCTTGTTGGGACCAAAGATACCGATACGATTGGTTGCCTCGGCATCGGTGAGACCGCCCTCGCCACATTGAAGGAGCTGGAAGACCTCCTCCATAACGACGTGCTCGATATCGACCTTGTCCTTGTCGTACAGGTCGGTCGCGGTGAATTGGATCTTGGGAATGACGTAAGCTGGGCTCCCGACGAAAATAATTACTATTCTCACGGTGTTCATGTCGACCTTGGCGTGCTGATCACCGCCATGCTTCTCCTCCATGTCCTTGTACTCTCGCTTCTTCTTCTCGGGAGCCTCGTCCAGAGCGACAGCGGGAGCGGGAGTCGCTGTAGATGAGGTCAGCTCAGATTCGCGGGAGCAAAAACAGGGGGGCTTACCAGGCGCATCGCCGGCGACCTTGGCCCCGACAGGAGACTCCCTTTAATGATTGGTCAGCAACAAAAGCAGAGCAACAATATCCTTCTCACTTGGTAGGCATCTCCGCGGTGTGGCCCACTTTCTCGTTGATTGGTGCTGACATGATGGATGGTGTTTGTGGGGTTTTCGATTGAGTGGTGAATGGAAATCTATAAATAGGGGGAGTGGGGAGACGAGTAGCCCCAGCCGATGCTTGGCTGTCTACGGATGGGCTTATCGATGGGAAACGACAAAGGGAACTACTTGGTCGGATGATGTGAGTGGGAAATCTAAACAAGTCTAGGAAAAAAGGGGGGTTGAAGGGTTTTCAGACTGCCCCTCGAGGAATAAGCTCGCCCAACAAAGGGAGCGATAGTCGGTCGATCGCGGCGGATGTCTAAAGGGAGGTGGAAAGACAGGAGAAGAAACTTTCACCTGCTCTTGAAACTTGAAAAAAGAGGTAAAGAAATAGGTATGCGAAATATTATCAAGTGGGGCTGACGGCGGGAAACGACCTCGGCCGTTTGACGATTGGATTGGAAATCTTTCTCGTCCCTGCTTGCCGTTACGGCCGCAAACGTGAATGTTACCCCATTCGGCCGCCGGATCATTGGAACTCGTGATTTCTTTCTACCACATTGGGATCTGGTTCCAGCAAAATATGTGCAACGCTGAGGCTCCCCTTTCTCATTGTATTCGAAACGGTGTCTGTGAAACCGCCCAGAAATGATCGTCACGCACGGCTCTCCAGATTTTCCGGCCCTGCCAAGTCCGAAATTCGGCGAAGATAACCCTGCTCGTAGTACATCCTCACTGAATCCCCCATGATCATGATTTAACCGTCTCTCGGCTCACAGGGATCCGATGCGGCAAACTAGCGGTCTCTTTTGAAAGGGACCCCATGTTGGGACCGGCGGGGAAATAGTGGTCGGCCAAACGTGAAATCCGCGCAAACATGCCTAAGAATAGCACTTTGAGCCCTAATTTACGGTCAAAGCCGTCCATAAACCTGAATCTGACGGTGCCCATCCGATGAACCCGGCATGAGAAGGTGGCCGACGGGCTATGGTGGTCCGGCCCATTCGAAATCGCGCATCACGCCATGTCCCTCAGTTCAAATATGTCGGACAAGGCCGTCCCCATGAAACACATTGGCATCTGAAACGCCTCTCACCTTCGAGCTCCTTGATTACTATGACCACCATTATCTTATGGCACCGCTACATCTCGGTGGCCGTTGAAGGTCATGGCAGACCGAGACCGAGCGATCTACGGTGATCTCCCACCGGGAAGCTTTTTCTTGTCAGCACATCAATGATGTACCCGGCGGTCAGGCCAATCAAATCTCGTACATAACATAGGCTGGATTTTTAGACCTCCGTAGTGATGGTGACCGTGAAACCAATTATTACTAGAGGAGGATGTGATGTTGCTCATCACGTTAGGACATGGCGCTAGTGGCGATGCTTGCCAGGTCGAGGAGATCTAGATTGCGACCGCGTCCCGCAGCATCGGTGACCGTGAAACAACTCACCAGACCGTGAAACCAGTCAGCGTTCCGTACGAGATGCTCTGACTAGACCATTTGAACATCCAGCATTTCGTACGAGATGCTGTCATCAGACTGGGAAACATCTAAGATCTCGTGCGGGCCGCCCATTGCTGATGTCATGCATACTGCATGATATAACAGCCACTATGCGTAAGCGGGACTGACTACTGAGAACACCCGGGACAGGTATGCAGGGTATGATGGACGTATAAATCGCAGTCCACGCAGAAATCGTTGCAACATTTGGCACATCGATACCGGGATGTCGGGCTGACGGACTCGTCCACTTGGTTCACGCCGTTTGCTAGGCCAACGTCGGACAGCTGGATCGAAAAGACCTGTCAGCCGTAAAGGGCAATGCCACTGGCAACCGGACGTACCGGTGGGAACAGCTTGTCACACCCGAAACATGTCGGTGCTAGATCGTCCTGATCTTCAGGCTCGGGGATAGGGAGGATACCGAAGTTCGCCACGGGGAAGAGGAACCAGAAGCTGTTCTATTGTCAGCAGACGGTCTTTGCTCGGCGATTTTGCTCCGACTCGTGGGATAAACCGCAACTGACCTGCGTGCCAGATGAGGACTGCTCACCACCATCAATCCACACACCTCACAGTCCGTCGGCACATCACAAAGCTTACTCCCACACCTCGGACAAAGGTACCCTGCCTTCTTCAATCGCCCATGACAAGCACAAAGCGTCTCGCCACCTTGTGGCAACCGCACCGGAAAGCCCATGACCATGAGGTCCCCGGCTGGAGGCGGTTTCTTTCCACCTTTACCCCCGACTCCGCCCGCCGCCAGCGCATTCCGCACACTCAGCGTGGCTGGTGCTGAGATCGTCTGAGCTGGCGGAGGGATGGTCTCCCACATGAGCTCTCGGAGGTGCTCCTCGTCGATGGCGACACCGAATTTCCCTCCAGTACGTTCGCAGATCTGGCGGCAGATCTTGATCTCGCCAGCGAGGGAGATGATGGTGGTCCGGATACGGGATGTGACGAGGTCGGTCAAGGTTTGGTGGATGGAGACTGGGCCGTCGGGATCGGCGGTGGAGATGGAGGAAAAGATGACGAGGGCTTCGAGAGAAGAGGTGGATGGGAGGTGGCTAAAGAACGGGAGCCATGTTAGCGGTCAGGTATAGCTTGCGAAGGATACTGACCTCATGCCACCCTTTGCCATGGACAACCCGTTCTGCAGACTTGGCTCACCGCTGGGTTCAAGCTTCCTCTTGTCCAACAGCTGAGCCAGTATCTCCTGCGGATTGCCTACATGAGACGATGCTTAGCTCTGGGCTGAAGACAGCATTTTCCACTCACCGCCCATGGGTATAAGCACCTCTGATAATCGGTCGCGCAGGAGGATCACCCCAACCTGTCCCAGCGGGTTCTGGTCGAACCATTCGGTGACATAGCTCCGCAGGTACTGCAGTGTCACCTCCCATCTGCTCCCATCAGCACCTAGCTCAGGCGAGAGTGAAGCGAGCCTTACCTAGATGGACGGAAATCCTTATCCCGCATCGAATCGGATAAATCGATAATGATGAACATATGTCGTATGATCGATCTTCTTAACGGTGTTTCGGACATCATAGCTCTACCCAGGCTTCCGTTCAGCATCCTGATCTTGCTCTGTGGGCAATGCGGCTCACCGTTTCCGCCGTCCCCTCGCCAGTAGTTGCTCGACAGCGCCTTGCAATCCCCCTTCCTGCTGGAGGACATTCCATGATTGCACGTATGGATCCTCCCATGCCTGTTTATTGGCCTACTCCGAGCCTCTCCATCAGTCCGCGTGCCAGGACGGGTTGACTCTTCGCTGACCTCCTTGCTCTTCCCATTCGGCAGGCCGTTCGCGCGTCCACCCTTGCGCCGGGACGGACCGGGTCGGATGTCCTCGTCGTCATCATCGAATGGGAGAGTTTCGTCGGGCGGTGGGGAGTAATCATCGTCGATTGGCATGTTGATTTCTCGGTATGATGGTATGTCAGACGGCCAGAACGGTCAGACGGGATCGTCTCTGGTCTTCTAGGACGCAAGGGTTCCGTCCTGTACAGCCACACAACAAAGTGTTCAGTACAGCTTTCCTCCATCTGATAGCAGATACGTACCTGTTCGCCGGAGCATCAAAGTCTGTGGAACTTGACGTTATTTGAGCTCGAGCAAGCGCAGTTAAAGTGGGTAAGCTCGAAGCTCCTCCAGCGGAAATCACTATCTACAAGACCACGTGATGCCAATTCCATGCGGGGCTCCTTCTTCCGGCGAACTCTATAGATCCCCCTCTCTACATGTTTCACCGCTGAGTCTGACCCACAAACGGACCGACATCGCACCATGATACTCACAGATCGTTTATGTACCGGAAGCACTCGCAGTCCTACACCATCGTCTGAGCATATAGCATCTCAGCGCAACGCGTCTTGGCGAATCGCTTGAACCTTATTTCTACAAGCACTTCGACCAGTGCGAACAGCATGGTCGCCTTACATCCCCTTCTCGCTTCCAGCTATATCAATATCCCAGACCGAGGCCGAGATCTCGTTGTAGTAAGGGAGGAGCTGGTGAAGGTATGCAATGGTGTGTGATGGACCTTTCTTCGCTTTGATCTGACTGGTCTGACCAGTGATAGCCGTACCGACCCAGATCAATCCGACCGAGCGGGAGCGATACCTCGATGCGCTTCTATCCGACCTTGAGGATCGAGACGGCGCGTCCTGGACGTCGTGGCCGGATGATGGTGAGTTGTCATGACCATTATGAGCTGACGCAGTCTTAGTATACCTCCCCGCACTTACCGCGGTCAAATCCCTTGGACGGAACCCCATCGGATCGGAAACCCTTCTCTCGACTTCGCATCTCGCTATTGTGCTGTACCACTCATCACTGCCCTTCCCAGCCTCTGATCAATTAACGGTATATCCACCGCCGCCACCATCCTCGCCCCAAGCGCTTGAAGCTCTGAGGATACTTGCAAACCTCCTCGTCCTACAAGAGGCGGGACGGAAACGCTTTGCAAATGCCGGTGGAGCATTAGCCATCGCACGAGCTTTAGCACGGAAGGCCGCAAATGAAGATATATGCGAACACGCCGAGGATGTGGATAGGGTTTTCTTGTTAGGGCGGATAGGGTTCTTGGTTACCGTGGACAGGGCGCAAGCGGTCGAGGACATGGTGGACAAGGACGATCTCGTGAACAGTCTCATCTATGTGGGTTGATCGCGGGGACAGATGAAGCAGGCTGATCCGACTTAGCACCTGACCACGCTCCCGCCAATCCAAGCGAACTTTGCCGCTCTGAGTGAGCTGATGAAATTGGTCAACAATATACTGCGGTATTACCCCTACGACTCGGCGAGCTCCGATCAAGAACCTTGGTACGAGCGTTTTGACCCGTACGTCTTCCGAGTTTCGCTCCTTCTTCCTCATTTTGGGCTGATGCTGTTATAGGCTTCTCGAATCCACCCTCGTCCTCCTCTACCAGATCCCATTCACCGACCTCTCCCCACCTCTCACTCACACACTCCACGTCCTCCTCTCCATTCCGTTCCTACCCCGCCTTCTACCGATCTGGGATTCTGTTCCCGACATTCCTTCGATATCAACGCCCTCATCATCCGTCAGAACGCTCTTCAACAAGATCGGTGGGATGTCCAAACGCAAAGCTTCAAGCGACCAGACAAGCGGTTCCTATGCTGAACAAACACGGTCGCCGACTCCATCGTCGTCGCCGCAGCTGAATGGTAACGGCGGCAGGCGGAGCATCGATCCGGCGCCGAGGCGGACAGATCCTACAGCATTGCCGATCCGGGTGATGAAGATCTTGGAGGAATTCTTTGTGACCCACCTTCCATACCCGAAGAAGTCGGACGACGACTTACCACCGGGTTTGATGCTGGACGAGAAATTACCTCCTGTACTGTTCTTCTTGTCGAGAGCGGCGGTAGGGAGTGAGCCAATGAGGGTATGCCTCAAGGACACGCTGCTGCCGTTTAACTTGCGCGTGTACTCCTATTGCGCTTGAGTAGAGTTTGACCATGTGCAGAGACCGATCGCCAGACGCTGGACCCCTCGAGTCTCGGAAGGGACTGCTCGGAGACCTCTTGCGCTTGATGGCATGCTCGCATCATCTCCAAGCAAGAGATACTGCGGGCGAGTTGCTCTGGGCGATATGTAATGGCGACGGTGAGTACCGTGCAGGCACTTCAATCCTCGATTGGCCCAGTTGACTCTGACTCAGTTTCAACTTTGTCGGTCGAAATAGGGTATGGCAACGCCGCCGGCCTGCTCTTCCGGAAAGGTGTTTCCGGACCTCCACCAGCGCGGATCGAGGAGATCGATGATACGCCCGTTCCCTCAATATTCTCGAAGCGCCAAATAGCTGCAGTCCAGCCAGATGAGCGGCATCCGATCACATCCCTCCGCTCTACCAATGACACAACCTCAGCAGCCGACGAAATGACGGAGGAGGAGAAGGAGCGCGAGGCGGAAAGGCTGTTCGTCCTCTTTGAACGGATGGAGAAGAACCCCATCATTAGTGCATCGAGCGGTATTGGTGAACGCCAGGGGATTAAGGAGGTCATGCGGGAGAAGATGGTCAATGGGAAGGGCGATGAGTGGGACGAGGAAGAGAGGCGGCGGATGGAGGAGGAAAATAGGAGAGATGAAGACGAGGCGAGGAAGGAGATGGAGGCGTATCGACGGCGGGTCGGGAGGATGTAGGTGCATGCGGTGATCGGGTGACTTGGAAGTGTTGTATGCAGATCGGCATTCTGGGTCGGGAATGGTATGTATTACATGCAGGTCTCGACTAATCCTTCATCGCTTCGTCCGCTGCTCCGGATCGCTCGTTGATGGCTTGCCTAGATGCCTCGGTCAGTCTCCAACAAGGACCGTGGAAGCATTTCGATGAGAACACCTGTAGACTTAGCGGTAAGACTGACCTGAGCTGCTTCGTGAAGTCATCCTCGATATCATCATCATCCCAATTATCCTCCCACAGGTGATCTCCCGGTGCGCCCTTGTTCATCGCATCGAGGATGTTCCCGAACTGTTCGGCTAGAGCGTCATCAGCCTTCGACTGCAGTAGCCAGAATGACATGCGGAAGTCGCCTTACCTGTTGCTGGGAAGTCCTATATGAAGTCAGAGGTATGTAGGGCTGAAGTAAGAGCCAACTCACCTCGAACTCATCATCGTCCTCCAATGCTCCAAGCTGAGGCAACTTTTTCTTCTCCTCACCCGGCTTCTTCTCTCCATTCGATGGTTCCGCGCTCTCCTCCGGCTTCTTCTCAGCGTTTGGCTGTGGTGTCGACATGATGGTCATCTACTATCACCGACGAATTTTACGTCAAAGCGAAGATCAAAGATGCGCAAGCTCGCCACAAAGCGGCAATACCGCACCTCGCTTGGCCTCCGAAATGCGCAGATCCGGATCTCGCCGGACCGCACCGATCGGAATGTTTGCAGTCCTTCTGCTAGGGTTAGAGCTTCTGACAGTGAGGAGAAATCCGAGTCGAAGCAATTGCTGGTTGCAAAAAACATCCTAACGTCGAGTCCATCGCAAGGTGGTCTCGCAATTTCTGGAGAAAGAACCCCTTCCCGGGTCAACAACTTTTTCCCGCCAGCAATTCGTATCGATAGCAGCCCGTTTCCCGACGACAGCCGCCATGTCAGCTCAGCCGCTCCCCTCGCCCACTGGCGCCGCCTTATCTCGGCACCCGGACGCCCCTGAGCAGCTCTCGCCCGCTCTCTTCGCGTTTGAGGTATAAGGTCCGTCGTCTGAGGACGTCGTTGCTGCTTTCGAGGATATCGATACCGACACGTCTCCCGGGATCAGCGGATGGACTGTCGGCCTGCTCAGGATAGCGATGGACTCGCCAAGTGTACTGGAGTTCCTTGTCCAGCTGACCGCCGCCATCGGCGCCGGGATTGCTCCCGGCCGGGACATGCTGTGCGCCTGCCGGCTCACTCCGCTCAAGAAGAAGGACGGTGGACTGCGGCCGATCGCAGTAGGAGAATTGATATACAGGTTGGCGACGAAGACGCTGATTGGGTACGGATGAGCAGCCATCCTCTACTGCCTTATCAGCTCGGAGTCAGGATGAAGGGAGGAGTGGAATCGATTGTTCGGGCGGCCGAGAGAGCGCTTGACGTCAAGCTGGATCAGACTTACACGCATCTCGCTTCGTTGGACGCCAGCAACGCCTTCAACGCGATGTGCCGAACGGTCATTTCGGGCTCCACACCCGTCAGTACATGCCGAGGAAGTTCCATACGGCCAAGTGGGCGTACAAGAGCAGCTCGGACCTTGTGTGTGGCGATTGGGTGATCAAGTCTGCCCAAGGTGTCCGTCAGGGCGACCCTCTTGGTCCTCTTTTGTTTTCTCTCGGTCTCCGGCCAGCCTCGAGGAGCTTTCCGCGCGACTCGGCCCCCATCGTAAGGTTCTCGCCTACATGGGATGATCTTTTCATCCTTTCGACCGACGATGGCGCCCTCGCCGACGCCTCTGCCATCTTGTAGGGTTGGTCCACCTCGATCAAGTTGAACAGGAAAAAGTGCAAAACGATCAGCTTGACCGAGGTGAAGGAGACCGGTTTCGGTATGTTAGGTACGGTGATCGGCGCGAGGGACGCCCGTGTTGCGTTCCTCCGGTCCGCCATCGAGACGATGATGAAGAAGATGACGGCCCTTCGCCCCCTCCAACACCAGTCCGCCCTCCTCCTCTTACGCAAGTGCTTATCTTCGGACCTTCGCCATCTCCAGCGGATTTTGCGAACGGACGACATGCTCGAGGAGTGGGATCCGCCTGACCTTGCCATCTGGAAAGAACTCAAGCGGCTTCGCGGAAGGCCAAATAAGGAAGGAGGTGAGGGGATCGACGATCGGGAGGATGTGCTCGACACTCCCGGCTCGTCACGGTGGCCTCGGCCTACTTTCCCATCAAGACTGTGCACCACACGCCTCCGCGGCAGCTGAGGAGTCGTCCGACGTCGTGGTCGATCAGCTATTTGGGATGACGGCGGATAGCGATGACACACCGGCTCGGTCGCAGAAGGAGCGTTGTAAAAAGATGTGGGAGGTGCAGTTGGACCGACTGGCGACGCAAGTAGGCGAACTCCGGACGGGTATCCTTATCGAAAATGCCTCGGTAGTGGGGCGCAAGTGGCTCAATACAATCCCCTGCGAATTCACGAGTTCCAGCCTCTGGTCATCAGCACCGGGGGTATATTCTCGACGGGTACGGTCAAGATCTTGGATGCGTGGTCGATGGAGATGGGGAAGGTGGAGACGGGCAGGATGTTGGAAGCCGTCAGCGTGTTGCTACTCATTTCTAGGGCACGCCTTTACCAACACTGCCTGCTTCTCAACCGAACCGGAGGACGAGTGACGGGGTAGGAGCGAGGACTGAAGGACTGGATCCGACAGGATTGTATATGGACAGGAGAATGTATTGAGACACGCGGACAGATACGACCCATACTGCCATGTCACATTGCTGGTTGCAAAACACATCCTACCGTGGTAACCATCGCAATGTGGTCACTCAATTTCTTGGAAAACGACCATCGGTCATTCAAATATTTTTTGGGGGGCCGGGCCGGGAGTGTGTGTGTTTGTTTGATCGAACTGTACCGCCGATGGTTACACCGGAATTGATACACCTCACTTGGTCTGGTATGATGTAGATGACGGGAGCAGAGGGATCGACGTGGTGCCCGTAGGATTGATCTGGATACGACGGCATCGCTTGATATCCCTGGCTAGGAACGATACCCGGTGGGCACTGATCCCCGCTCCTTGTGCGCTCCCAACTTGAGTAGAACCACAGCCAGGCATGGAATCGTAGCGAGACGGATAAGCGGCATGCGCGGAGAAGTGAGGTGCCGCCTCAGTGCCGTTGATCGTTCGAGCCGACTCGCCATAAGCATGACACGATGGCTGGTCTCCGGTAGACCGAATATCGTATGGTGGCACCTGACTTCCCTCAGGGATCGAAGGCGGCCGCATAAGTATGGGTGGGTCCGGAGAATCGCTTGGTTCCCCTTGCGGCGAGGAAGCAGTCGAGCCGCCAAGCTATCGGCAAGCGCTGGAGATTCCTGGCCCCAACTCTCCGTATCGCCGACCCACGAGGGTGGTGGTCGCCGAGCTTTCCGATTGAAGAGCTTCAGGTCCGGCGCATGCTTGACTCTTGGCATGCTGCTGAGTGTGTCCACATTTGTCAACGGGAGGTCTTTGGCTCTCCCATAGGGTTTGAGCTGCCGCTTGGCGTTGGTGGACATCGGATCATCATCTCGCGGTTGCCGAGTCTGCTGGAGCTGGCGGGACTGCTAGCTGGCGGGACTGCTGCGAAGCCGCCGGTCTCCCTCGGCTACCGCGCCTCTCCCGCACAAGGAATTGCTCGCCTTGAGGTAGTGTATTCGAATGCTCACTGGCCTGTCTGTTGCGCTGAGCGATGTGCAGTACGCTGTCACGCCCAGATCCAGTCGTCGTCCCGGTGTCCTGTCCCCGACTCTCCCGCTCTCCTCTCGACTCGGAACAAGTCTGTGACCAGTGGATTGAGCGTTGATCCTCGCTTCTCCGAGACAGTCTTTATCCCATGGTTTACGCCTCGAAGGGCAAATCCAGCCGCGGAGTCTCTCGTGTCGGCTTCATTCAAGCTGCTCTGGGTATTGGGTTTCCTCTTCTGCGTGCGCCTTGGCATGGCGCGATATGTCTCAAGTCGATGTGGGTGGGTGAGTATTGGAGATATGGAAGACAAGGATCGATCAATCACCTCCCGGATGCTTCGTGGCGCACTTTCGAACTCGTTGCTTTCAAAGGGGGAAAGACACGGGTTGGGAAGACGGCGGTCAGTGTCAGGAAGGCGGGATGCCGAAAAGAAAGTATCGAAGATACAGAGAACATGGACCAAGCACCTTCCGGATGGCTTCGTGGCGGACTTTCGAATGCCGGGGGGTTAAAGGAGGAAGGCTACTGGTTGTCAGAGAAAGCGTAAGTATGGCGATCAGTGGCAGGAAGCCTAACATGCCGAAAGGAGGTCAGAGCAGACCACCACCTATTCCGCAATAGAAGGCAGATCCGTTGCGCAAAGCCGCCCACCCGCAGGCTTTGGAAGCTACTCGTCCCGGCAGGTGACCGGCATCATCAAGAGTCGACCTGGGTAACCTACTGGGTACCCATGACGTGACAGATCGTCCTTGTCGATCTGATTTCTTTGGGAGCAATCGGTGACTCGGTGTTGCCTTGCCGGATCAGGATCACATATCAGCATTTGCTGTCCACGTTAGATCCCACATCCAAGCGGAAGTCGCGTCGACCGATGAGACCCGGCCGGAGCAGATCTCGAAGCGCGTAGTAGCGTTAGTCTGTTCACCACACATTCCATATTAACAAGCTCTGCTTCGGTGAGTACCGACGGATCAACCAAGGATACCATTCACAGCCTGCCCTTCCCCCCTGCCACTCGCTGCTCACGACTTATCATCCGCCGCCTCCTCCCCCTCACAGTGTGCCTTGTACGCCTTTTCACTCAACAGCGTCTCGAATTCCTGCGGATTCGACAACCGCATCTTGCACAGCCACCCTATCCCACCTTCCTATCAGCAAATCATCCCGACCCAGGATGGATGAACGTACCGTTTCCCTGAGGCGCCTTGTTCAGCAATCCCGGTTGGTCAGAGAGTGTCTCGTTGATCTCCTCGACCATCCCCGAGACGGGCGCATAGATGTCGGACGCGGCTTTGACGGATTCGACGGCGCCTATCGCATCTGCCCATACATCAGTACCAGTCTAAGCTCTGAGAGATACAGCCGGTTTGCCGGATGGAGCTTGGGTGGTGGACTGAATGGACGTACCGCCGTGGGCGACCTCACTCCCTGACCCAGGTAGCTCCACAAACACCACGTCCCCGAGCGCCTTTTGCGCATACTCTGTGATCCCGACTGTCCCGATTCCAGAGGACGTGTCGAAAGATACCCACTCGTGATCTGTCGTGTATCGAGCTGAGTTTGAGATATGTACGTATCAGCGACCACGTTGATAGCTAGGAAAGCGGGGTGACGCACTGGTGGAGGCGAAACGGATGGACGAGAATCGCGAGCTCGAGCTGGCGGGTATTGCGAGCTGAGTACGGAGGAGGGAGGTGGAAGGGCGGAGGAGTGTTCGGAGAGCGGATGTCATGACGAGTCGGAATACGGGTGCGTCAAGGGTCAGGTTGCTGAGGTGTGGAGAAAGTATAACCCTGCTCAGTGCCGGGCTAAGCGGGATTGGACATACGGAGCGAAAGTAGGCGAAGATTAGGAAACGCAAACCCTCGTGATGCAGGGTAAATGAGGGGGGGGAGATAAGGGAAGTTTTGGATTCCCTCAGAAAAAGCCAAGGTCACCGTCATGGCAATGATTCATGCTAGCGGAAGGTCTTCAACTTGTCACCCTGTGCCACCTCCTTGATCGTCCAATCCCAAAGGTCCTTCTGTAACGTCTTGTCATAACTCTGCTCGCTCAACCTCACTTCCTGATTGCCAACCACAGTATAGTACTCCCCGCTCTTCTCCCTGCTCCCATAAGCCGGATCGATGGCCAGCTTCGTCACAGATGTAGCCGATGTCCCCGCGTTGGAGAAATCCTTGAGGTAGTACTTGGTTGTCCAATTCCCGAGGACCAACGGATCATCGTGCCTCAGACCCCTGGGATACTCTTGTGTAGTCCCCGTCGACATGGATCCGGGGTCGATCGCCATGAAATCAAGTTCGGAGTCGGTTCGATCGTGGAGGGCTAATGTGAAGAGCACGTTGCACAGCTTAGAATCGGCGTAGCGTTCGTCCCTCCTGCCCAATCTTGGTATTCCGCGCTAGTAGGAGGGTGCGCGATGGCCTCGAGCTGTAGTGTAGTATGGATGCGACGGTCGGTTGGTACTTGTCATCATGAATACCGCTTGCTACGATGAAGACTCGAGCGGTGGGGAGGAGGTGAGGTCGGAGCGGGAAGAAGAGGAGCGCTTGGTTGACGTGATGGACGGCGAACATCAACTCGATCCCGTCAGGCGTCACATGCACTTATCGGTCTCTTGAATACCCGCATTGAGGACGAGCGCCGAGATGGGCTGGAACTTTCACGAGATACACTCTCGACGAATGACCGAGTCGCAGCATGGGGTAGTGAGGTCAAGTGTAAGGTGGACAACATTGGAGAGACCGGTGAAAGGATTGATCTCCTCGGCTGTATCGGCTCAGGTAAGTGAGCAGATGACGATTTGATCGTCAGGCCCGGCCTTTGCGGTTTGAAGAGCTGTCTCGTAGCCTAGTCCTGAGGAAGCCCCGGTGATCAGGATTGTCGAGGTGTAGGTCATGTTCGAAACTGATGAACGTCCAAGTAGAATTCTGGATAGGTCTGACGATGGTGGTAGTGCTCTCGAGAGCCGCCTCGTTACACGACTATTCGCTCCTGCCAATAAGGGTTTATCCCGCCGCTAAACCGAGCTCCGATATTTTTTTCAATACATCGGGATGAGGCTATGTACGTGGTATGCTAGAGAGGAAGTCGGCTGGGCATGAGTAGCCAGTCTGAAAGTTCGAGCCCTAGCTCTCACTAGTGCCACTGACATTCTGCCGATCATGGACGCAAATGCTCCAGGACCCACATCCTTCTTCCACTTCCTAATCGCGTCCCAAGTTTCGAGCCCCATCGATCCGCCAGCCGAGAAGACAAGAGGACAGAACGTCCCTTGGTTGCCTTCCTGCGCCGGAAGCTTCATGCTTTTGTCCCGGTGTTTGTCATCAAGGACTGTATCAATCTGCTGATTGGAAAGGTCCTCCGGGCCGAGATCGGGGTTGGCGCGGCCGATGCGAGCGAACCTAAGCTGTGCGAATGGGGAGAAGGGCGTCACTAAGACGATGTCAAAGTCGGTCATCCCACCGCCGTGGCCTGCGCCTCCAACCATTCGGAAGTGGTGCTGACTGTCCCAGCGGATGTCGTTGCGCCTGGAGGAATAGCCGATGACGGGTTCGTCAGCGATCTGAGCCCCGGGTATCGTCCGCAAGGCCATGATTATGCAACGCTTGACGTGGTTGTGCCGGACTGTAGCGTTTGGGCCGGCTGAGTGGCAGATATCGGCGTGCGTGAAGTTCGTTGATGTACCGCATCGTCAGCAGATTTGCTCGACGTCGGGTAGCAAGGAGTGAATGCAGAGGCTGCAAGATACCTCCCCAGTCTGTGATGCGGAGGAAGACATGGGAAGGGATGATACTGAGCCATCTTTTGCCGATAATGGATTGGTTTTCGGTGAATTGAGTCTGAACGGCAAGAGGTAGGCGGTCGTATAGATTACGGCGCGTTATGAGGTGGTCCTTCAAGCACCGTTCTCTTGGGATATGAACCTCGGAGGGGGGTCAACCTCCAGAACGATTAGGGCGAGAGCTACGTCGCATAAGCTGTTGGAGGCAGCCCGCGCATGGGCGACTGGATTGTAGTGAGAATGTACGGACAGCGAAGCTGATGATGGCGTCGTCCACTTCCCCGGCCAGGGTCATCCGGCGGAGGGCCCTTCCCACGGATGCGGTAGAGCTCGGGCGTCATACCAGGTCCCGCCATAAGTCCGTAATGCCGGAGCCTGAACCGCAAATCCCGCGCGTACTCCGTCGTCATCCCCAATCCCCTTTGGTGAAAACCCCTACAGCCTTTCCTACTCTCTCATCTCAAGCCAGATGTCGCCCCACCGACCCAACCCTTTCTTCGCGACCACCAACACCTTCTTCCTCTCCTCCGTCGGTGACCGCGTCGACAGCGCCATCGACCAGACGAAGCAAGCCTACAAGGATGCGTCGGCGAAGGGAAACGATCTGTATGCCAAGGCGGACATGAAGTATCAGGACGCCAAGGAGGCAGTCAAGGACTCGCAGTTGGATCTTCCCACAGGTGTCGACCTGTACTCACGGTGAGTGGATGTCTTTCGCGCGTCGGGTTGTAAAGAATGCTCAAGGAACGTGACGTTAGGTTCGCGTTGGCTGGTGCTTTGGGCTGCGCGGTCACACATGGCGCGCTAACGCCGGTCGATGTCGTGAAGACGAGGATTCAGCTCGAGCCGGAGGTGTACAACAGGGTGCGCAGACTCCCTCTCGCAATTTTCTCATAAAGCTGACCGTCACGTAGGGTATGGTTGGCGGATTCCGACAGGTGATCGCAGCGGAAGGCGCCGGCGCGCTCCTCACCGGTCTCGGGCCCACCGTCGTCGGCTATGCCATCCAGGGGGCGTTCAAATTCGGAGGGTGCGTTCTTCCCCTTCTGCCTAACGGGCCCAGCTGATCTGGGGTCAGATACGAGTTCTGGAAGAAGCAGGCTATCGACTACTTTGGGGTCGACAAAGCCCGGGAGAACCGACAGGCCATCTACCTCGGTGCTTCCGCCATCGCAGAATTCTTCGCCGATATCGCGCTGTGCCCGCTCGAGGCTACACGGATCCGTCTTGTCTCGCAGCCTACTTTCGCGAATGGTCTTGCGGGCGGGTTCGCACGTATCTTGAGGGAAGAGGGGCCGCTCGCGTTCTATGCCGGGTCAGTCACAGCGAGTCGCAAACGAGTATACGCTGATGACGGCTGAAGGTTCGGCCCAATCCTATTCAAGCAGGTCCCTTATACCATGGCCAAGTTCGCGGTGTGAGTCTCACTCATCGAGATCAATCACTCAAGACTGACTCCGCTCGCCCCGCATAGGTTCGAGCTGGCCACCGAGAACATCCTCTCCGCGACCGGCAAGTCGAAAGACTCACTCACCGCCACTCAAAACACCTCGCTCAACCTTGGAGGTGGTCTGATCGCGGGTATGGCCGCTGCCATCATCTCCCAGCCCGCCGACACGCTCCTCTCGAAGATCAATAAGAACAAGGGCTTGCCTGGTCAGGGTACGACCTCGCGATTGATCCAGATGGCTGGGCAGCTTGGCGTGGTCGGTCTCTTCACGGGTATGGGTACGAGGTTGGTCATGATCGGTACCCTCACCGCGGGGCAATGTAAGTGGGAACCCTCAAAGAAGAGACCAAGCTGACGTGTTTGGGCAGTCTTGATCTACGGCGATATCAAGAAGGCGTTGAATGCCAAGGGTGGTGTGGAGATTGCGGCGATTCCAAAGTAATGGATTTCTTCCGCGTCTCCTCGCAGCTTTACGGACGTGTGAGATGCATTTCTACGCCTTCACAATCCTCAACGGTTACATGTTCAGGAATATCAGACCATGAGACCGTTGAAATCAGACATGCTGAGCTAAGAAGAATGCCCAAGGTCCCAGAAGCACAACAACAACAACCCATACATGCTGCACAACTAATTCCACAAATCCAATCAAGCAGCTGGTGTAGCCGGTACCACACCTCTCGACGGAAGCGGCGGTGCGTCTCCAAACGAGAAATCGAACCCGCCCAACCCCTCACTCGTGGTACTCACCGACCTCGGCGCATTCCCGCCCTTACTAACCGCCGTCTCTGGCATGCCCGCACTAGGCAATTCCGCCAGATCATCCACGTTAGGCTGGACGAATGGGAATGTCCCGAGGAATGAGTCTGTGGTGGAGGTGGCGGTGATGGGACGACATGGGGCTGTTCCTGGTCGAGTGATGACGCTGCCCGAAGTACCGGGCCGGACTGAGGTGAGGGGCCTGAATGCCGCTGGTGGTCTTCCGACGGTGGCGTGGTGGTCGAGCGTCGATACTGATGTTGATTGCGGCAGCGCCGAGGCTGGGAGGGCAGGGACGGCGGCTCCGGGTTGAAGCGGGGGTATCATTGGGAATCCACCGAGGAACGAGTCGGCGTATGATTTCGTCGAGAACATCGATTCGCGCTGTTCATATTGCTGCTGGTGCTGGTGCTGGTGCTGTGGACGAGGAGGCGTGAGGGCGAATGAGGAGTCAGGGCGAGCGAAGAACTTGGAGGTCTCCATCGTGCTGACTGAGTTACGCTCGTATGCCAGACTGCCCATCGAGAAGCGCAGGTCGGTCGGACCGGCTGCCATTGGTTCCTCGGATACGAGTCCCTCTTCTGCATCTTCCACGTGCGAGGTCCGACTACCTGGAGTCAAGGAACGTACGATCGGCATCGCATACGCTGCGCTAGGGCTGGGCGATGGGCAGTATGGACCGACCGCTGCGGAAGGAAGTAGGTGGTTCTGCGCGCCAGTGGATGGGTCGTACTGCGCGGGAGGTATTGGCGACAGCTTGGTCTGCCCACCGAAGAGCTCCTTCTGTCCGAGCTGAACGACTTCGGCTTGCTGGAGTCGGCCAACGTGAACCTGTTTACTGGTGACGATCTTCGGTGCGTCGGTGTGTATATCGTACGAGTTTCCGGAAAGGAAGCTGGGCGTGCTAGAGTTGGCCGAGAGGTACGAGTCTCGGATCTGACCCGCGGGCACAGCACCCGGTGAGCGTAGATCTTGCGGACTGTCACGGCCATGAGGCGGAGAGAGACGGAGATGGAGATCCGGTGTTCGAGCGGGACGCTGAGGTGGTGTCTGCCTTGGACGGAGGAGGTTCTGCCTCGCCTCGTCCAGCGTTCGCGCTGCTTGTGATTGCGATCCAGCTTGTGGCGATGACGCAGTATGCGCAATGCCATCGTCCGACTTGCTGGGCGGGATATACTGGATGGGAATGATATTGGTAGATTGAGAGTTCATGGTCGACACGCTCTGACGATCCGAGAAGGGGTCACCTGGACCCCCGTTGTCAGGATGATTCGGGTCGAGGTTGATCGTCCCGTTGCCTCGATAAACACGGACGCTTGCACCGCTCTCGTCGTAGTACTCCACATTCACCGACACCGGCGGTAACGGCGAGCGCTGGCCGGAACGATGAGTCGCGGCCGACGGAGGTACAGCGGGAAGCTGAGAAGCGCGAGATCGTCCCGAGCCGGATCGAGCGGAGGGAGGCTGAGGAGAGGAGGGCTGAGAGAGGTGGAAGCCGGCGGTTTCTGCTTTTCTGGCTCGGGCAGCGAGCTCCTCCAGGTGAGCAAGGTCGCGTCTCTACGGATGCGGTATCAGCTGAACGGTTCCCGATGGCGAAGAAGTCAAGCTCACCTTCTTCTTCCTCAACCACCAGAACAATCCCAGACTCGCAATCGCAAGAACAGCCACCACCGGTCCAGCAATCACCCCCGGATTGACACTCCCTCCCGAAGAAGACGAGGAGCCCTTGATACACTGGATCGAGGGGCACTGAGAGCATGTTCTGAGCGAAGCGCGTCAGCCTGTTCTCATGGAAACACCGGCGTGACCCACCGAGAGGTGAGGATACACTGCTCCCCGCTCGCACAATTACAAGCCGGCGTCGAGCCATCGCATGCGACGCAGGTATCACGGGCGAAGAGGGACATTGCGGATGAAGATCAAGGTGAAAGTTGGTCGGGTATGTCACGAGGCCTGCTCGAGAACACTGTTTTGACGGGTCGCCTGTGACATGCGATCGAGTGGTTAGGACGAAACGCAAGGGGAAGGCCACGGACTATCTCGGTCCAGCCTGCAAGCGATAAAGAGCGAGGGGTGGGGCGACTGCCTTTTTCGAAAATGATTGTTTCCGGTCGTGAAGAGATGGGTGTCGTGGCTGTCGTATCCGGTGATGGGTCTTGGGGAGTACAAGCTGGACGTCTGCCACACGAGGATGACCAAAGGAGTGGTGCAGAGTTTGGGTGGGTGAAAGGATGGTCGTTTCTCCACTCGTCACGACGTCAGTCGTTTCGGTGTCGTGTCTCGTCAAGCGAAAGGATGGCGGGGAAGAGTTTCGTTTGAAGTGATGGGTACGATGACAGCAAGGACAATGATCAAGGTGAATTGCTGTAAACCAGAGATAAAGCAAAGGGCCTCTTCCCCTTCTCCCGACTGAGGTCAAAGCGCTCACTCCACCGCCTTTGCCTTCTGCGAACAATCGAAAGCTACTACGGATGGGTCGATGATGGGACCTGCCCGAGATTGCTGGATTTGCGGGAAGGAGTGTGATGGGAGGTCCTGTTGGGATGATGGAAGTGTCAACGAAAGCTTCCGGGTCGTTGTGCGACGGCGCCTGACCTCGATTGATTTCCCGACGACCGAAGGAAGACGAAGCGGTTTTGTCAATGGGGATAAGCGGGTGTCGAGACGCCGATCCACGCAAACAAGGCATACGATGGGTCTACATACATCCATGATGACCCTGCCCGGATCACCTCAGGTACGGTATGGAGTAACCCTCAAAGCCATTTTGGGCGCGTCGTAGCTCGGCTGCCTGAATCGACATATCCCCGTTGGACGTCCATGCATGACCGTTCTCTGGAAAAGCGGTCATCACAGCTCGTCGTAATGCATTGAATTCATAGGCACACCCGACCCCATCGTTATCTATTCACCATCGATTACTGGAAACGTTGGTCAGCTGGTATTGGAGGAAGTCATCCGCACTTACCGTAATGACGTCCGGCTTGTCCCTCTGCGTGAAGTCCTTCAGCTTGCTCACCGCCAAAGCCACCTCGATGAGGGGCTTCAACCCGATCTGTGCGTCCTCTCCATACTCCTTCTCATCTTTCGAGTACTTCTCCACATACAATCTGACTGTCGCCCCGGAAGACCCGGTTCCAGAAAGACGGAAGATGATGCGCGAGCCGTCGACAAACTTGATGTACAAGCCCTGCTTAGTGGAAACGGAGCCGTCGATGGGGTCCTTATAAGAAAAGTCATCGGCTTCGGCAACCTTGAAGGAGGTATCGGAAGAAGTGGCTTTCAAGGAAGAGCCTTTGAAATCCGAGGATGTAAATATTTTGCGGAGGTGGTCCATCATTGCTTCGGCGCCTTCCGACTCGCATTCCTCGTAGTCGTATCTGGGCATATCAGAGACGCAATGATGACGATAGGAGCAGAGCAAGGCCGCACTCTGGCCTACCGAGAGAAGAAGCTACGGCCGTATTTCTTCCAGTGCATCATGAGTACATCGTTGATCCCGGAGCCCGGTTTCTCCTTGTTGGCAGCTGCGAGGATTGATAGCCATGCTAAGGCGACAGTGTCAGCTATGAGACGGATAGATGGGCTTCAGGCTTACCAACGATAGCCCAGACACCGTCTTTCTCGCGAATGTGGTCGGATCCGGTACCGAAAGACTCCTCGCCGCAGATCGAGAGACGGCCAGCATCCATCAGGTTGCCGAAGAACTTCCCTGATCACCAGTCAGCGAGGCCTCGCGTATGTAGCTACACTCACATCCTGTCGGTACCTCGAAGACCTCGAGCCCCCTCTGCTTTGCAACGATGTCAATCGCCCCACTGGTCGGCATACTCCTGGCCAGACCCTTCACTCCTCCCTTGAAGTACGGGATCGCCTTCTCCGCCCAGTCCGCAATGACCGCCACACTGTCCGAGGGAGTAACAAATGCCCCTTTGCCGTAGATCATGTTCCGGTCGCCATCTCCGTCACTCGCGGCACCAAATTGGATGTTCTCCTTCTCGACCCGCTCAACAAGGTCGTGAGCGTAGGTCAAGTTGGGATCAGGATGAGACCCGCCAAAATCGGGTTTGGGGACACAGTTCTGGATGGATGATCCTGATAGACCGAGAGAGTCAACAAAGATGGCCCGGCCATAGGGCCCCGTCACACCGTTCATGGCGTCGAAAAGGACCGTCGGCTTGGGGGTGGTGTTGTGGAGCCAATTCTTGATCATGTCGAAGTCGAAGATGGACTTGAGCAGGTCGAGGTAGTTGGAAACGGGGTCGACGATGGTGATCTTGAGCGGGCCGTGGGTGAACTCGCCTGTCCTGCTGAGGTCGAACTGGATCATTTATCAGTGATGCACCCCGTCTCATGCAGGTGACTCACGTCATGCAAATCCATCATCTTGTACTCCTTGATATCCTCGGTGATCTTGTAGATGCTGTTCGTCACCTCTTCCGGTGCCGGCCCTCCGTTCGAGATGTTGAACTTGATCCCGAAGTCATTCTCGGGGCCTCCGGGGTTATGCGAGGCAGTCAGGAGGATACCGCCATCGGTCTTCATTGACCGGATGAGGGCGGATACAGCTGGTGTGGACAAAATTGACCCTTGTCCGAGGATGATGTGGGAGATGCCGTTGGCTGCACCAATCCGGAGAATGATCTGGCTAGCTTCGGGCGACTAACGGTATTCATCGCAATGTCAGCAAGATGTTGACTCACTCACTCTAGCGGCGCAACTCCTGGTCAGACTCACAAAGTACCGCCCATCGCCGCCAACGACAATAGTCTTCCCCTCCGAGCCTCCTGGCATAGCACTGAAGATAGCTTGAACGAAGTTCTCGGTATAATGCTCCTGCTGGAAGATCTTGACCTTTTTCCGCAGACCCGATGTCCCGGGCTTTTGACCCGAGTAGGGCTTCGTCTGGACGGTGCTCATTTTGGCGGACCTAAGTCGAGGTCAGCACTTGTTTCTGCCATGTCGCTTTGCGTCCTTTGACCCGAAACCGCCGAAGTATCCTCCCTCTTTCGCTAGCTCCCCCGACTCTCTCTCCTGTTCCGTAGTCTTCCCAGAACCGTGGAGTTTTCGAGAGACTGGCATTCACACCATCCATGTGCCCTCTGTCGAAAGCCGTCCACTCACATTTTGCTTTCCCCAGTATGAGAGCTGGATGCGAGGAAACGAGAGGATTGCGGAGTAGCAATGGCTCCGGATTTCAGGGGTTCACCACGTGGCCCGTACCCAGTCTTACTTTCGAGCGAGCAAATTATTCCTCATGTCCAGTATTGATAATTTTGTATCCTTCTCTGGCCATGTCAGACACCGCCACCTTCCCCCTACCACCCATATCCCTGTCGATCCTCCTCCTCGGTGCCGGCGGTCGAGAACATGCGCTCGCCTACAAACTCGCTCAATCACCTCGGGTCGCGAGGCTGTATGTCTGCCCCGGGAATGGCGGCACTGCGATGATGGACGGGAAGGTGGAGAATGTCCCTCTTGCTTGGGGAGGTAGCGCTGGTTTCGGAGGGGTGGTAGCTTGGGCGAAGGAGAGGGAAGTGGATCTGGTGGTCCCGGGGCCGGAGCAGCCCTTGGTTGATGGTGTTGAGCTGGCTTTCAGAAAAGGTCCGTTGATGGGAGTTTCAGCTGGGAGTGTCGAGCCAGATTGAGATGCTGATGCATACTCCATTCAGCTGGAATACCCGTCTTTGGACCCACACCATCAGCCGCCCTCCTCGAAGGCTCCAAATCCCTCTCCAAATCCTTCATGGCCCGACATCAAATCCCCACCGCCTCCTTCCGGACCTTCACCCTCGCCCAATACCCCACAGCCGTGCAATACATCCAGTCCAAACCCTTCCCTTCAGGCCGATGCGTCATCAAGGCCTCCGGTCTCGCCGCCGGCAAAGGCGTTCTGTTACCCGAGACCATTCCTGAGGCGCTGGACGCGCTGAAGGCGGTGATGGTGGACAAGGAGTTTGGTGATGCTGGCGACGAGGTCGTGGTTGAGGAGTATCTGAGTGGTCCGGAGATCAGTGTCCTCGCTTTCAGTGATGGGTATACCATCGTCCCCATGCCGGCGGCGCAGGACCATAAGCGGATAGGAGAAGGGGATACGGGGCCGAATACAGGAGGGATGGGAGCGTATGCGCCGGCGCCGGTCGCGACGAGCGAGATCATGGAGCGGTGCGTGTCGGAGGTGCTGGAACCGACAATCCGAGGGATGCGAGAAGACGGCAAGTTCATGCAAAGGATGGATTGTGCAGGAGCTGATGTCACCGCAGGTCACCCATTTGTCGGCATGCTCTTCACCGGATATATGCTCACTTCCGGCGGACCGAAAGTGCTCGAGTATAACGTCCGCTTTGGGGATCCGGAGACACAGGCACTCATGCTCCTGCTTGACGATGAAACTGATCTCGCGGAGGTTATGCTAGTAAGGCACTACCATATTCACCTGTATTGAACTGACGGTGATCAGGCTTGCGTGGAAAGGAGACTAGATTCAGTCAGGCTTGGCTACCGAGAAGGTTTCGCCGTCTCGGTCGTGCTCGCGTCGGACGGGTATCCGGGCAAATGTGCGAAGGGAATACCGATGACAGTCGACCCGGTTCTGCCTCTTGGTCAGTCGGATTAACACTCCCTAATGACCGTCCATCGCTGATCCTCCTCGCTAGGCGTTCACGTCTTTCATGCCGGTACCGCAGTGAAAGACTCCATGGGCGTGACCGATGGCGGCCGAGTCGTCGCCGTGTGTGCCTTTGCATCGAACCTTCGAGAAGCCGTGGACCTGGTCTACTCCGGGATCGAGAAAGTTGACTTCAAAGGCAAGACCTTCCGTCGAGACATCGCCTATCGCGCTCTCTCATCGCAAGAACCGGCTGCTCAGTCTGATCCCGTACCGGATACGTCCGGAATGACCTACGCTGCAGCGGGCGTCAGCGTGGACGCTGGCAAGGAGCTGGTCGATCTGATCAAGCCGGTCGTCCGAGCGACTAGACGACCAGGAGCTGACTCCGTCATCGGGGGTTTCGGTGGTGCGTTCGACCTTGCTGCAACTGGGTATCGAGATCCTATCCTTGTCTCGGGGACCGATGGAGTAGGCACGAAGCTTCGGGTTGCTCTCAGCTATGGCAAGCATTCGACAGTCGGGATTGACCTTGTGGCGATGTCGGTGAATGACCTGATCGTGCAAGGCGCCGAACCGTTGTACTTTCTCGACTACTTCGCTTGCTCGAAGCTCGACGTTGCTGTAGCTGCCGATGTGGTCACTGGGATCGCGGAGGGATGTCTACAAGCGGGCTGTGCGTTGATAGGAGGTGAGACAGCTGAGATGCCCGGGATGTATCATGGCGGTGAGTCCATCCCAAAATCGCATGGGAAGTACTGAGATGATCTCTCAGACGACTACGACCTCGCGGGCTTCGCAGTAGGGGCAGTTGAACGCGCACACCTCCTTCCCCGTCCCGACATGCAAGCAGGCGATATCCTCCTCGGTCTCCCTGCTTCCGGCCCACATTCCAACGGCTTCTCCCTCATCCGCAAAATCGTCTCGCTTTCAGGTCTTGCCCTCGAGTCTCCAGCCCCCTGGAACCCCTCCCAGAGCATCGGAGATGCCCTTCTAGTCCCGACGCGGATATACATCAAACAGCTCCTTCCCGGTATTAAATCTGGGCTTTTCAAGGGGATGTCCCATATCACAGGGGGAGGGTTCACAGAAAACATTCCAAGAATCTTTACAGCGGAGTCGGGTCTAGGCGTACGAATTCATTGTGCTACCTGGAAACTGCCCCTGATGTGGAGATGGCTCATGATGGCGGGTGGAGTGACTCCGGCGGAAACGGCACGGACGTTCAATTGCGGGGTGGGGATGGTGATTGTGGTAGGAAGGGAGGTAGCGGAGGATGCGATACGGAGCTTGAGGGAGAATGGGGAGGAGGGAGTGTATGTCATGGGAGAGGTAGTGGCGAAAGCTGGAGTGGAGTTCACAGGGATGGAGAGATGGGCGGTGCCGATCCCGGCGGGTACGAGATGATGCCGCGGTTACTCCTCGAATCACAAATCTAGGGAAGGAGACGAGAAATACATGAGGGCCGAAGCAAGAGTTATCGACCCCTGTCAGGTCAAGCGATTACTTGATGAACCTGTACCCATCATCAGCATCTGTCATTATAAAACGGGTTCACACCCACTTCAGCATAAACTTCTTATGAAACTCGCTCCTCAGGAGATCATTCACAAACTCCCCCTTCTTTGGCTTATCATCCACCCCAGCCGCCTGATTTCTGAAGATCAAATCATCGTCCCACCGTCGTTTCACCGCGAATGTGGTGGACGCGGTCGTGGAGGCGGGTGTACCAGGTGTGGAAGGGGTTTGGCCGAGTGCGGCTCGGAGGTTGAGCAGGGGGTTGCCGGTGGCGAATTCGGAATCGCGGTCCCGAGCGTTTGCGGCGTTTGACTCGGCGTCCTAAACCGATCCGTTAAGAGAGTATATGGGATGCTTAGGGTAAAGGGACATACGAGACGGGCTTTCTCTTCGGCTCGCTCTTGCTTGATCTTGGCTAACTCGGCCATCAGTGCTGCCGTCTCATCTTCCTCGTCCGAATCATCGTCACTGCAAGGTCTCCATCAGTCCCCTTTTCTGGTCTTGATGGGAGACCTACTCGTCGTCGTCATCAGCATCGTCGTCCGCCTGTACCGCGCCATCCCCAGTAACGGCCTTCCCCTTCCCCTTATCCCCCCCATCCGCCTCCGAGTAACTATCATCCTTATCCAAATCCGCCGTCTCCTCCAAAACCCTCCGTCTCTTCCTAGCCTCCTCATCTCCGTCACCACTCTCACCGCCCACCCCATTCTCTCCCGAATGGCCATTACCATTCTCGATCCGCAACGCCCCATTCATCCCCGGCAATGGCGGCAAACCAGCAGCCTTCCTCCTCTTCTCCTGCGCAACCCTCTCCGCAACAGCCAGCTCCACCCGGAGATCTCGCTTCTGTACATCTGAAGAGGATCCTTGACCCGGTTGTCGGAATTTGAGCTTCGTGTGTGAGGCGAGTGAGAGTTTGGAGATTTGTCGGGAACCGGCTTTGGTCTCTCGGCCTTGGGTCGGGTTCCAGGTGGGTCGATGGGCTTGAGACATGGTGGAGGGGCGTTTTGAAAGACTGGGGAAAGGACTGTGAATAAGTAGAGAGATGGAAGAAGCGGGATTAGAGCTGAACGGGATTTAGATTGAGCTTGGCTTCGGTAGTTCGCGGTGAAATAATTTCAAAGATCTGGCATCTTCACCTCGGTCATTCATTTCGGTGACAGCGATCGAAAGGAGCTCGTTTCCCCCGCAATAAGGCTAAAGCGACGGTCGACATTGCATCCGCTTGTGAAGGGACAGATCCATCCACCCTGTCTGCCGAATTCGATCCTGGGCAAGCAGCTGCTCAAATCAGATTGACGGAGCCGCTAGGCATCGGGAGGCACCGCATCGCATCAGCATAGAATCAGGATCTTTTCTGGCTTGAACCTCAAGTCCCATAAAGGCTACCAGACGTGGAAGTATACTCAGGACCGCTAACATATGGAATGTCGACCGCCATCTCAACCTCCACGATGTCCGCACCCAGCAAATCCGATCTAGCAGCCCTGGACGCCTCCGACCCCCTATCTTGGACCCGCGAGCGATTCGAGATCCCCCAAGCCCGAGCCTGCGGTGGGAATGTCGACGGTGAAGCAGTCTATTTCTGCGGGAATAGTCTCGGTCTGCTGTCAAAGAAGGGTAGACAGAATATGCTGGAGGAACTCGACGTTTGGTCTACCAGGTACGTCCTGCGCTTTTGATCTCTCCGTCAGCGGCTAAGGTTGCTAGTGCTGTTACAGGCCATCTTGATCACAAGTATAAGCGACCATGGAAACATGTCGATGCCCCCCTCACACCCCATCTTGCGAACCTCATCGGGGCGAAAGAGGAGGAGGTCGCCCATAGCTCCACGCTCACTAGCAATCTGCATGCTCTCTTCGTATCTTTCTATCGCCCGACGAAGAAGAGGTGGAGGATCGTAATAGAGCGAGGAAGCTTTCCGAGCGACTGGGTGCGTAGGTCCAATCTCCGTCAAGGATCGGAGCTGAATGGAGTATAGTATGCGGTGCATAGCCATCCTCAACTGCACGATGAGGTTCTCTCGCCTGAGCAGATCGACCATGCTATCGTCCCTCTTACTCCTAGACCCGGCGAAGAGACATTGCGGACAGAGGATATCATCGCCATACTCGAGAAGTACGGTGATACAGTTTGCCTAACCCTCCTTATGCCGCACATTTCACTGACCAGTCTCGGTTGCAAAGATCGCCGTAATCTGGCTCCCGCTTGTGCAGTATTATACCGGCCAACTGTTCGATATCGCCCCGATCGCGGCCAAGGCGCATGACATCGGCGCGCTCATCGGACTGGATATGGCACATTCGATCGGGAATGTCGAGTGTAAGCTGAATGAGTGGGGAGTCGATTTCGCTGTATGGTGCACTTACAAGTGGGTCGGGAACGATGTGCTCGATACGACTCGCTAACAGACTGGGACCAGGTATTTAAACTCGGGTCCTGCTGGGATTGGAGGATACTACATCCGAAGTGGCCTGAATGACGGCGGACGGCGGTGCGTTGCCAATCCACGCCACGGAGCAATCTCCCTAATAATATACTAGGTTAGCGGGATGGTGGGGCAATGATTCAGCGACACGTTTCCAGATGGCTCCTCAATTCCGTCCAACCCCAGGCGCAAAAGGATATCAACATTCCTGCACCCCAGTCCTTTCGTCAATAGCCCTACTGGCCACACTCCAACTCATCGACAAAGCCGGCTTTGAGAACATGGTCGCCAAGGGTCAGAAATTGACGGGTACACTCGAAACACTCCTCAAAGCCAGCCGGTTCCACATCCCATCGTCCTCGCAACCAGCTAACCCCCATCCTTCCGCATCAGATTCCGCCCAAGAGGGAGAAGATAGAGTGGGATTCCAGATCATCACCCCTCCCGCACCATGGCGAGGATCGCAACTTTCTCTCTTCATGTCACCGCATCGTGAAGACGATGGTCAGGGCAAGGGAGTGATGCCCAGGGTATTTGGACGGATACTGAAGAAGGGATTGGTCGGGGATGAGAGGGAACCGAGCGTTATTCGCTTGAGCCCGGTGGTGCTGTACAACACCTTTGGGGATGTGGGTAGGGCGGTGGAGATTCTGGAGGAGGCGTTGGTGGAGGAAGAGGAGTGGCAGCGGGAGGGTGGTGATCAGGGGGAAGGTGGTGATCAGGGGGAAGGAGCGTCGAGGGATATGATAAGCGGTTGAGGAAATGATTGTCACTGGTGATCGGTCGGGAAACTCTTCTGACATATCTTGCCATGAGACTCAACGGTCGACTGACCATTGTCTGTCGGGCGAGCTGATCTTCTCACGCCACAATTCAACCCGAGCCAAGAACTAGCAAGGGGATGATCGGAGGCCTTATCAGGAACGAGGGTCCTCCTTTCGCACGGACCCATCAAGGGACGATTTCCATCAAAATTGCGTCATGCACCGCCTTCAGCTCGGTACCCTCCTTTGTCTCAACTAACGCAGAAATTTGGCATGATGCGGTGATGTCATGAAGAGCCTCTGAAGGCAAGTATATAAGTCCAATCCTTCAGATTCGCTTTCTCCACCTTCTCAATTACCAAAATGGACAGCTACAACAATCAGAACCAGTACGTCTTTCCGTCGCCTTCATGCGCGATTGACTGATGAGGGTGAACCAAGGGGTACCTTCGCGGCCGGTGGCCAGACCCAGCAGAAACCGACGATGACGGACAAAGTCGTCGGCCTCACGGACAAGACCAGTGAGTCCCTTCCCGCCTCACACACCTCGATGATCCGTACTTTCCGCCCGTTCTTGTCCTCCTTTCTACTAGGATCTTGACTGATGGGTATCATTCCAGTCGGCAAGATGACCCATGACGAGCGCAGGATCGTCGATGGCGAGCTCAGGACCGAAGGCGTCCACCCCGACCAGCTCACCCGCGCTACCGGTCCTGGCACCAACGTCACCGGCACCGGTCATCAAGGTACCCACGACCCGCTCGGGGCTCACTCGGACTTCGCGGGCAAGGGTGATCCCGGTCTCCAGGAGGACTTCGCTGGAAGGGGCAACCCCTATGTCGCCGGCGGCAACACGGGTTTCGCGGGCTACACTTCCGGCACCACTGGCTACGGGACGGCGGGCGCGAATGACGGAGTTCCCCTCGGTGCGAAGGCTCCTGGCCACACGCACAACCTCGGCGGGCATCATGCGGGTCACGCCCACGCGGGCGGCGTCGGGCTCGATCTTACCAACGAGGTGCAGAATCCGGCTATCGGTGGAGCGACGGTCGTCGAGCATCATCATCATCACCTTGGCGGCGGGGCTGGCGGCGATCACGCGGCCGGCGCTGAGATGGGGACTGGCGCTGGGACGGGGACTGGCGCTGGGACGGGGACTGGCGCTGGGACGGGGACTGGCGGTGCCATCTGAGCAGTACTGAGACAGCTGAGACTTGAGGTAGATTGGAAGGTGACCTGTCCGTGGGTCTGATGAGGAATGAATCGCGAATTGCTCCTCCTGCTTTCCACTCGTCATCGTAAGCTCAATGATCAGAACTTGAGGGCGGATGGTCTTGGCTGCATGCAATGCAGACGCTTATGGCTCTTCGCTACCTCCCGAACAACCGCCCCAATACTCCCGTAACTCCACCAACCTTCCTCTCTGCCCCTTCCCCATTCTTGGTGCCACCACCTTCCACCTCATCCTGTGATACCGTCGGGTTTTCCCGCGCTTCGCGTTCTTTCCGCTTCTTTTCTTCTCTCTCCTCTTCTTCTTTCCGAATTCCCTCCAACTCCTGCCTGGCCAACTCGATCGCAGTGCGCCGCAGGCGCTTCAATTTGGTTTGGCTGAGTTTCGGTGCTGACTGGGCAGGCTTTGGATTGAGCTCTTCGCGCTTGGGTTCGTCTGGGTTGGCTCGAGCTTTGGAGGCGGGAGGAGATGAGCTGGATGATGACTGGGTTCTGGCGGAGATGCTGGACGAAGGCGTATTGCGTGGGGGCTCGGTGGCCTGCTCCGGAATAGGGTCCTCAGGTGATGGCACTGGAGATTGAGTCGGGAGCTCGGCCTCAACATTTTCACTAGCTTCCTCTAGGGTGGCCGGGGCCTCCTCCAGAACAGCAATCCTCTCCTCCTTCCTCGCGAGATGCTTCAACTTCTCGGCAAGTCCCTCGAATCCACCATAAAACCCTCCTCCAAACTTCTGGAGCGCCTCGACGATCTCTTCATCTTCCTCAACCTCCCTGCCCACCCGTCGTGGATTCCGATACTCCCTCCGCCTCGGTCGATCGGTCCTCCGTGCGAGACGTTCGACTCTGAACTGAAGAGGTTCCGCATTGATCGTGCCCTGATCCGCTGCGGGCTGAGTGGACCGGAGCGCAGCTTGTACATCATCGAGGGAAGGTCCACCGAGGAAGTTCGAGTTCTTCGAGATTGCCGGCTGGGGGATTTCGAGGTAGAGTGGTGTGGGGAGCTGGACCGGTCGGAGGAGGGTGAGGAGGAGGGTTGATTGAGGCTCGAGGGTATCGTAGTCTTTGCGCACCTCGATGGATATTACAGACCCTAGTTTGGCTTCAATTGCACGGACGATGGCGAAGGCGTGGATCATGCTTGGGATACGGGAGATGGTGCGGACAGCAAGTCGGGTCTCGCCTTTCGAAGAGTCGAGATCGGGGTGGGGGATGGTGATGTGGCGTTGGGATGAGGGTGCGGGGACAATTTGTACGGGGAATCGAGGTATCGGTAGTCGCGATGGTCCAGCTAGGACGGAGCGGAAGCTCATAACCACATGAGCGAGTGTAATGATCTCGTTAGGGATCCTCATCAAGAACTTTGGTCGACCTCCGACTTTTGAAGCATGACGTGTAGCGGTATCAAGCGTATCTATCGGCGAGGCCCGAGAACCTTTGTCCCTCCGCATTCCTCGGTCTGTGCTTCCCTTCATTCCTCTATCGTGTTCGGCTAAAATCCATTCGGCCAAGACGTTTGTCTGCCGGCACCCATCATGTCTTCGTCGTCGAGAGCGGGGAGCTCGACGACATGGGTGGAGCCGACGAAGAATGATAAACCGCCAAAGTGAGTCGTGCGAGTCGAGGAATGGGTAGAGAGGTTGCTCACTTTACTGATAGGGATGCTGACCTCAAGGTGAATCATTTCCCCCGAGCTCGACCGGATATGAGTCTGTACTGAGTGGGGCACTGACCGGGGGATGTAGACCGCTTGGGCATTCTTGAGAGTTGGGGTCGACCATATCATGACCCGGTATGTCCTGTCTCAGCTTCTTCAGCTACTCGGCTCGCTTTGCCCAGGCATTTCACACCACCTGCTCGCTCCCCAGCCGTTGCTTCGTCCCAGTCACCATGTGATAGCACTGACTACGCTCTCAGCCTCCATGTCGGCATGTCCTACTCCTATTACATCCTCCTCTACACCGCAATCTACGACTTCTGCACCCAAAATCGACCGTCCGTGGGGTCTTTCGGTAGTGGGAGGGGAGGCGCGAGCTTGCAGGGAGCCGACCTGTATCGGAGCTTGCATACCTACCTTTCAGAGCACTGCAAGGAGATGAGGGAGGTCAGTCGTTTGCTTTTTGAAGGTCAAGTATGGAGCTAACAGGTGGCGGCTGCAGGAATCTGAGAAGCTGTCCGACCTCGACCTGCTCAAGGTGTATGCCAAGCAGTGGGATCAATATACTGTCGGCGCCAGCTATATCAATAAGCTGTTCAATTATCTGAACAAGCACTGGGTCAAGCGGGAGAAGGATGAAGGACGGAAGGAGGTGTACACAGTCTATACGGTACGTCCCCGTTGCTCCGATAAGGCGTTCATGGCTGACGAGACTCTGTCAGCTCGCCCTAGTAGCATGGAAGCAGAACTTCTTCAAGCATCTGCAGAATTCGTCGAATGGTACCAGTCGGCTGACGCAAGCTTTACTGAGGCAAATCGAGCAGCAGAGAAATGGCGAGGCGGGTGACTCGGGCTTGCTAAAGCGCGTCATCGAGAGTTATGGTAAGCATACCCTGCGGATGATGGTTAGGACCACGACTGAGCAATGGCGACAGTCTCTCTCGGTCTGGACGAGGCAGATGTGCAACGGCAGAACCTAGACGTCTACCGGGACTTCTTCCAAATCCCCTTCCTGGAGGCGACGAAGCATTACTATCATGCTGAATCAGACGCCTTCGTCGCGAACAACTCGGTTTCGGACTACATGAAGAAGGCGGAGGATAGGCTGCAGGAGGAGGCGGATCGAGTAAACCTCTATCTGAATGATAGCACGAGGAAGGATGTGAGTCATTGTCCTCTCTCTTGCTTTGACCGGTGCTAACAGTAGGTGCAGTTGAAGGAGAGATGCGAGCAGGTGCTAATCTCGGCGCACGCTGAGATCATGTGGAATGAGTTCCAGACATTGCTGGATGTGGATAGAATCGATGGTAGGTGGCAATCTATACCAGCCATTCTGGGATACTCACACCCGCTTAGATCTGTCTCGAATGTACAGCCTACTGCTGCGGATACCAAACGGTCTCGAGCCCTTGCGGAAGAAGTTCGAGGAGCATGTCAGACGATCAGGTCTCGCCGCCGTTCAGAAGGTTATACCCACACCTGGAGCAGACGCGGATGCGGGGAAGCAGGATCTCCTCGTATGAGGCTCTGTTGCTGAAAGATATATTGGCTGACATGCTCATCAGGATCCGAAAGCCTACGTCGAAGCTCTACTGGAGGTGCACGTAAAATATAGCGACGTCGTCAATGGACCTTTCCGGGCGGAACTTGGTTTCAACGCCAGCCTTGATAAGGTGGGTCGAGATGCTTTAGATCCTTCCTTTTGACCCGGGATTCAGGCATGCCGAGACTTCAGCAACTCCAACACCGCCTGCACCACATCTACGAAATCACCAGAATTGCTTGCAAGCTATTGCGACCAGCTTCTTCGGAAGAGCAATAAAGACCTGGATGCCGACTCTTTGGAGAACGCCCTCAATCAGGCGGTAAGTACCATCAATAGCTCCACCCGCAGGCCTGACGTGAAACTCGTAGATGGTCATCTTCAAGTTCATCGACGACAAGGACGTCTTCCAGAAGTTCTACCAGAAGAAGCTCGCTCAACGGCTTGTGAACTCCGCATCGGCATCGGATGACTCAGAAAGCAGCATGATCACCAAGCTCAAGGAGCTGTCCGGATTCGATTACACGAACAAGCTGACCCGGATGTTCACCGGTCCGTACAAGATCTCTCAGAGTGGCTACTGCCCTGACATCGTAAATAGATATGAATTTGAGCCGAGATCTGACGGAGAAGTTCAAGGAACGGCAACGGCAACAGGGCATTCAAAGCGATCGTAAGAGCATGTTGCGGTCTGGTATTGCTTTTGACCGCTATCTCAGTCGACTTCGGTGTGATGGTTCTCGGCACGAATTTCTGGCCACTCAATGCCGCTCAGACAGACTATGCCGTACCTCGGGAGATCCAGGGGACATACGACCGGTTCTCAAAATATCACAGCGAGATACACTCGTACGTTCGCCGCTTGTTTCTATCCCTTGCTGACGTTCCGTTTGTAGTGGCCGAAAGCTCACCTGGTTATGGCACGTATCAAAGGCGGAGCTGCGAACCACGTATCTCCCTCAGAAATACATCTTCATGGCCAGCGCATATCAGCTGGCGATCCTGGCCCAATTCAACGAGAATGACACCCAAATATATCAGGATATCCTGGCCGGCACTCGGCTGTCAGATGAGACATTGAAGCCGCAAATGAGCTTGCTGGTGAAGGCTAGGGTATTGCTGCAGGAGGGGAACACCTATGACCTGAACCTGAGTGCGTATCTGCCTAACGCATGGCTCACGGATGTCACTAATTTCCCATAACGTAGACTTCAAGTCGAAGACAGTGAGCCGCCATCACAGTCTACAATAATGCTGATCAGGTCTCTTACAGATCCGGGTCAATCTCAACCGGACTGTCCGATCTGAGCAGAAAGCAGAAACGCACGAGGTTCTGCAAGCCGTCGACGAGGACCGCAAATTCGTCTATCAGGCTACTATCGTGCGATTGATGAAGGCTCGCAAGGTGAGTTTCAGCCTCCATGAGACTATGTGAGCTGTTCACTAAGAGGTTCTCTAGACCATGAAGCACCAAGCCTTGATTCAGGAGGTAACAGCGATCATTTCGACCAAGTTCACTCCGAAGGTGCCGGATGTCAAGAAGGCGATTGATCACCTCATCGATAAGGAATACCTGGAACGGGCCGAGGGATCGAAGGACACCTAGTGCGTTGTGGTCTCAAGATTCAATCTGAAGCGCAATTTGCTAATAAATCCGTCAGTAATTACCTGGCATGATGAGAGGGTTTGAAGGAGGGTGAGATGAGCTGTGGATATATCACATGAGATGATATCGGATTGACCTTTGATACCCCCATCACGAGATGCATTGTACTATATCCTTCATCACCGTGGAACCTCTTCTTCTGCAAACAGCTGGGCTCCATTGAGCAGCGGGACTGGGTGACAGCGCACAAGGGCGAGAAGGGATGTCACACGCAAGGCATCGTCCTTTCAATCTTTCCTCCTTTGTGCCCACATTCTTGCCATGACGCGAACACAATCGAAGCATCATGACCACATCTCTATCATTCCAACCGTTACAATGGCAATGAATCCACTACCAATCGTCCTCGATACGCGCAGACAAAGATGGGAGACAGGTACCCAAGCCATTTTCGCAGGCTTCGTCGCCGTCGCCCATCTCCAACGAGTAAGTCCGCTCACCACCTGACAATGCGAATTGACTGAAGGACGCCAGCTTCATCCAAGTATCGTGGGATTCTGGAGTACGGACCAACTAGCTCTCGTTCGGACGACACTGAGGAGTCTCGCGCTGCCTTCGTGGCAGGGACGGGGGAGTGAGCGGCGTAGTTTGGATCAGGAGCGGAAGTTGCAGGAGGTCTTGCTGTTGATTTTGCAGGCGGCGTCCAACGTAGGTAATGACTTTCGCAAACAGACACAGTATCGCTGATCGAGGCGTAGAGGTTCACGGAATTGAGGAGAGAGATGGATGAAGAGGGAGCCAATGACGAGGTGCTCAGCGCGGCTTGGACGTTAACGAGCGAGGGGATGAGGGAGTTTGCCCCGCTCGCTCCCGCACAGCGTACGGGTCTATCGCCTGCACCGTCCATGTCAGCTTCTCCATCATGGTGGAACAACTGAGGCGGCAAGGCAAAGACGGTCTGGCTGAATCAACGATGGAGGCTTGAGATGTGCCAAAGGATAAGATATCTCCAGGGTTTAGAGGATGCATGGTGATCATGTTGGGTTTGCCGTACTTAGCGTACTCCTCCCATTCGGGACCACGGGGCTAGGTGTGAGCGATACGAAGTCCCGTCGGGAACCCCTGACTCAAGTCGACGGTTTGTGTGAAGCGCTTCGCGAATCCGAGCCGGAGCTGGGTACCATTGATCCTCGCCTCGAGCTCGAGCTGGGGACAGCCGAGTCACGTCGGTTTGCGAGCACGCCAGAGACAGAAGCTCGGGAGAGCTGTGCTCGGCAGGAGTCGCAATACCGCTGAGTGAAACTCTCGACATGTACCGCATGTGTCCTAAGGTGATAGTCAGGCCAAGCCGCTTAGCTTCAGTCGCAAAGACATACCCGCAGAACACGCCACCGCACCCTCCGCAATGCCTCTTGGGCTCTGTTGACCTGTAAGCTGAAAATCAAGCGGAACAAGCGCTATCGTACCGAGAAGACCGAAATGTCGGCCGCATCGCTCAGTCATGCAAGAATGCGCGATCGACTCCGCCACATGCCGTGCTCCACCTTCCGGCAGAGACCACTGGTACAGTACATGTTTGTGGTTCCCCTTTTCAGGCTTGAAGGCTGCATAAAGGGTTTCTCTGAAACCGACAAATTAGCCTCTAAAGCTTCTCTGATCTTGGACATACCCGTTGAATTTGACCATGCTACACTCCCCGCCTATGTGGTCGTCTGACTGACTCAATCTGCCCTGTTCGACCAGCTTCCAAGGCGGTACATCTTGATCTTCGAAAATCTTCACTCCCGGCACGCATCGGTACAGCGCGATCTCGGAACCGATACCGACCACGAAAAGAACGCCATACTTGAGGAAGTCCCGTTTGAGGAAGGAGATTCCGCCAGTGAATTCTGAGTCCTGCGTGGGAAGCTCTCCGGATGAGCCGAAGGTAAATCTGGGGATCCGATGATCGCCCTCGACGCTGATTGACGCGATAGGGTGACCATTGAGCGAGAAGAGGTACAGATAACGTCGAGTAGCGAGAACGATATGACCCTGAGCGCCTCATCAGATACTTCTCGAAAGAAGAGGTTCCACCTTACGTCCGCATCATTCACCGCACAAATTTTGATTGGGTGATCCAATCTGGGCGTTTGTAATGTTCGGGTGTATCGTAGGCGGTTCACGTCCCACAGTATCGCTGAGCCGTCCTATCAATCTGGTGAGCGAATAATTGTACAGGATAAGCAAAATTTCATACCTCTGATCCGCTGACGAGCAAACTCCATCCTGGGCTTGAGCCGAGACATGTCACTGGACGCGTGTGGCCACGTAGTGTACCCTCTCTCTGCCACGAGACATCGCCTCGGCGGTTACCTGAGCCTTTGATCGAGAGACGCCATGCTGTAAGAACGCCTTGCGATGAGACTGTGACGAGCGATTTCGGGGCAGCGAAGATGGCATGGGTCACAGAAAGGCCTTCAACCAGGTGAACAAGCTGAGGGAATTAGCAAGGGCAACAATCATTACTTGATTAAATGAGATTCACTCACACGAGGGGCAGAATCTTGGAAGTAAAGCCGCAAGGATCCGTCTGTGAAGCCAAACTGTACAGAGAGCTGGGTACCCGGGACAATCAGGCGATGTCTTTGCTGTGGCACCGGTTTCGCATCCGCATTAGCCGGATCGAGAACATCGTCGATCGGGGTTGTAGTCTCAATGATAGGCACGATGCTTCGGAAGAGCAATTGCCATTGCTCAGCGACACCGAAGCGGACGCCGACCGGCAGGGCAGACCGTCCGCTAAGGTAGCGATGAGGGTGAGCTGATTTGAAGATCTGCAAAGGGGTCTGGCCGAAGTTGTGGATGATAGCGGTCGATGCGGCCTTCTCGCCTTCATCTTGCATACTTTCTAGGTCCACTGCGCCGCGGTATGATAGAGGATGGAAGCAGTTGAAGGAGGCTGGGTCAAGCTGCTTCGACCCGAAGGTGAGGTCGATCCAGTAAGGTAAGCGATGAGAGACGTAGTCGGATTCGAGGGCTTCTCGGAAACGGTGGACAAAGAGAAGCGGGTCGCCCAGAGACCAAGGCGGCAAGGCGACGTCGTCTACAGAATCACCGGAGACTTGCTTTCTGCCGAAGTCATGCCGGTTCTGTAGATAGATTGAGCTTCTTGAGCTGCATCTTTCCACAAGAGCTTGACTTACGGTATTGACCAGGAAGGCGGGCGAGTAGTAAAACTCCGGGATAAGCTCTCGGACGTCACCGCGGTTGTCGGCGGAGGCCGAGTCCCAAGCTCGGGGAATGCTGGAGAATAGTCGATCGGCTAGGTCGAAATTACCACCCTGAGCCATAATGAGCAAAATCGAGCTTCCTTCGGATACTCACCTGCAAAGCCAGGAAGATCTCGGTGAAGGGCGACAACCGGATCATATAGCCGCACACGATCATGGAGGAGCTATAGTGCGTCCCATAATGACTGTATCATGGTCAGCCGTCGGACCTCCAGGTCCGGCTGTACGCAGAGACGCTTCGACTGACAATGGCTTCTCACCCACACCCTCTGTTGCCGAATATCTCTCCTCGGCAGCCTCCCGTCTAGCAGTAGTCAACGCTCCCATCGGCATACTCAAGTCTCGGAAAGTTGTGGGTTGCTCGAAATCGAGATTGAGGGATGTATAATCTGCCAATACCCAAGGGAAGACCGGGTATTGCGTGACGTCTGCTATTGTCAGCTGTTTACTTCCGTTCTCAACAATGCGTCCCACCGTTGGGCGTGCGATTCGCATGCTGGTTGAGCAGTTGCAAGTATGCGAACTGACGAAACTCGTCAGTCGGTGTCGAGAAGCTGGAAAGACTCGCTCACATTGCTGATCTCCCGAGCTTGCCACTTCCTCGTCATGGCTTCGAGCTGCTGCTCCGCCTTGTCAATCGCCCTATGGACGGTATCAAGCACGAAATTGCCGATGACCGATCGGGAGATGGCGTCACGCTGCTCGTCCTTATTCGACAGCTTCTGCACAACGGCTTGCCGTTCGCGCTTGTCCTTGAAGACAATCAGGAAGTTACGCTTGTCGGAGAAATACAGCTCGAGTCTTCACCAGATTAATTTCCGTCTTCTTGAAGGTGTGAGAAGCTTACGCGACATCCCGAAACAGGAAGGCCCGCTTATTGCTCTCGACAACCTCATTGTATAGCCTTCGCCACTTTAGCTGTGAGGGACTGTAGGGACTAAGATCATCCTCACCATCGATAACTCTGCTGATCTGTCCCGTCAAGCTCGACCAGAGTCCCGGACGGGATTGTCAAGACATCTTTAGGCGCATCCTTGGCGTCAATGACCTCGCCATCGACGGTCTGCAGCAGGCCGTCGACGAGATACAGATTCTTCCGCCCCAAAATGAGGAGACCTGGACATGCGTCGACTCCAACGATGCGCACGATATTGTGGGCTTCCTCAACGACGTCACCGGCTTGAAGTGTCTTGGCTATCCGTCGCATCTTGTCGTCCTTGTTCTCCTCGACCTCCACGAAAGACTCGCCATCGAGCCGGCTCTCTGTGTCGGGACTGGTAGGCAGAATCGCCGAAGCGCTTGGGTCTACCAGCGGTGGAGCTTCGGCTGCCCTCATCAGCTTGAATCCACTGAAGAGGGGGTTACCTTCCTCAGCAATAGGCGCGGCTTGGCCTAATGCAAGTGCGAATGGATCCTCCCACGGTGCCACGTTGATGCGAGAGACAGCGGAAGATAGCTCGTCAACCGATGGAATGGCGTCTCGCAGCTTGTGTCGGGTTCTGGCCATGCCCTGTTCCGGCACAGCGTTTATCCGCTCCAGCCTAGATCTGTCCTCTGTGAGAACGAGCTCCTGTCAATCAAGCGCAGCGCACCTCATGCGGAGGGGCCCTTCGCTGCCGTCTAATCGCCATGTCACCGGACCTCCGTAGTCCGGCCATAATCCGTTCTCAGCCCGCAGTGCGGCAGCCTGCTTGGGCCAGTCTGACTGTGACAGTCGAAGCCAATGTTCTTTCCTGCGAAAGAGGTCTGTCAGTTGGCGTCCAGACGAATGCCAATCGACTTGCCGTTCGAGGGTCATCTTGGCGTGACTTTGGAAGTCCTGCGCTCTGATTAGCATATTCGGAAAAGAAGAGAAAGGAGACTTGCAGTTCGGATGATGATCAGCTTCCAAGCGCTATTCTTATCCTTTCCGCCTTCCAGTACTGATTCGCCGGTAAGAACTCGCTTCAGGGGAATGCGCTTCTCCTGAATCGATCTGGATCGAGCATGGGTGAAGCCGCCAGCTTCCGCTGACGGTCGACGTCGAACGGTAGGTGAAGACGGCATGAGTGAAGTCGGCGATGTGCTGAAGCGACTTGTGAAAGATCCGAAGTATGGCGACAAAGGCTTGGGCGAGGCCGGTGACATGGCAAATGAACCTCCTTGTAAGTTCGGCGATGAGGTCGATGCCCGCAATTGTTCACGAATGAGTTTCATCTACAGACTGCTCAGCTTGCTTCAGTGCTGAGGTGGAGAGGAAGGCATACTTGATTGACAAGGGTAGATGTAAACCTTCCGAGATCGATAAGTGCTTCCAGCCATTGGGCAGCGGCCAGACGCTGCGATCGGAGACCGTCTGATTTTGAAGAGGACGCGGATACAGCGGCGTAGTCGGCAATACCTGGGAGCAAGTCTTCTACCCGACGTGTAGTAATGGTTTGTCGGAAAGCCGATGATGCTCGATAGACGGCGGTGATCTCCTTCAATAGGTCATCGAGTCGTGAATCGTCATTCGGAAGGTTGGAAGCTGTTCAAGGGTCAATTCGCTCTCGATCCAGGACATGCACTCACTAGTGATAATTGGTGACATCGCGACTGAGCGGATGGAAGTGACCGTCCCCGATCGCGTTCGAGCGTGCGAGTGACGGCTTCCACCTTCCTCGTCTTCACTGGCTGCTTGAAGGAGGAAGTCGAGCGCAGCCAAGAGGCAGGAGGACAGCGATCCGCAGAGCAAGCTCTTCCCATCACCCGAGGGACCGAGGAGCATCCGGAAAATCAGGGTCTGAATATCGCTCCTCCACATCGGGCCAAGTGTTCTTGCAAGGAGTGCAAATCCTCCCTCTGTCTCGAAGGACCGCTGGAAGTTGTCGAGACCGGAGGTGACAAGGCAATGTTCGAGGATATGGAGACTGGGATTGATGACGTAGTATGCGGTATGACTGGAAATGAAGACAACAAGCAGGCGATGCAATGCAATAGACTTATACAGTTTGATGAGGCGAGGCGGGTCTTGTAGGAGCTCAGCGACCATGGCTAGAATGAGGGATGCCGGAGTCTGAGATGGTGGAGGATCATTTGCTGGTGTCATAGCGAAAGACAAATTGTCTAGTAAAGTGATCAGCGTGTCTTCGTCCAGGAGTACAAAGGCCTACTTTGACACAGCGAGGAGACTAGATATGAGAATACCGGTTTTACGCTGTCTTGAGCGCTCCATCGGGCAATCAGAGCCAGCCGAAGCGTATCTTTAGATTGTATCAGCGTAATCCGCCTTGCGTGGGGCAATTCTCTTCACCGACTACGACAGGCACGACGTTGGGATCGAAAAGATCCGATCGCAACGCGTATAGCAGCTTCTTCACCATTCCCGACTTCTGGAAAGTCCGCAGCACGTTATATCGAGCATGTTTGGATGACCAAAGAAGGTATTCGAAGTGCTGCAGATACAACGAGGTGACGCCGAGAGGACCGAAGGCCCAAAGCTCGATCTCTAGGCCCAGCGCACGGTAAGCTACGGGATTGTGGACCGTAGCCGTACTGTGAAAGTCATTCAGCCTGGCTCGACTGTTTGAGGTTGGAACGAACTTTGGTCTATCCATATGGATCCCAAGCATAGAGAGGATGATCTTCGTACAAGTCACGTCCATCAGGCTCGGCATCTTTGGCCGAAGAATTGCTGCGAGTAGCTCGAAACCGCCTGGTATGGGTCAGATCGTGCCTGCAACCTGTAAGACAAGACCTGCGGATCCTTTCCATCTCTTCGCTAGCTTTCCAGCTGTCTTTTATCAGATCCCTTAGAATGTTGAGTGCCGCTGCAAGCTCGTTGGAGGTCTGCGCCAGATCGATCATCTTCAGGATGACTGCTCCTCCTCCGACGGCCGATGCAGATTCATCCAGGTTGCGTGATGAATGGGGAAAGACTTTTCCGACTAGCCGAGCGGTACCATAACGCAACTGCCTCGCTCTGAACGGGTGTGGCACAACGGCATTGACGCATACATCGTCTGGAAGTATGTCATTGGCGCATAGGGAGATCAGAATTGATTCTTCCGGAATGGCTTGGCCTGATCGGATAGCTCGAGCGAGTGGCGAGTTTGTTGAGACGGCGAGAGATCTCTTGTCTGATGCCTGCTGGGCTAGCGAGCTGAGGTAGATGTTTATCGATGTGGCTCCCTCATCTCCCTTTCAGTCATCGCCCACACGGAATTCACCCACAAGTCAGGAACTTCCCAAGCGCCTCTTGCATATTGCCATAATATTGTGGACCCTAAAACATAGTCAGTATCTGGGGCCAAATGCATTCTGGGAAGCTTACCAGGTGATGCATGAGCAGGACGACATCCTCCAAAACCGCCTCCTCAAGTAAAAGTGTTCTACCCAGCATCCACTCGTTGTCCTCCTCCCGACCAGTTGAGTCTGTCCTTTGTTTTGGCTTCCGCTCGTCAGGTACACCTCGGAACGCTCGACCAAAGCTGATCCGAATGGCGTCCGGTGGAATCGTTGGCCGGGCAAGCAGCTGGGGCGGAGCTGCAGGCGCGCTAGGCGGAGTCGCAACCGGAAAGTTTATGCGCATAAAGCCAACTCGTGAGCCATTGATGAAGATCCTCACTTCTCCATCATCGGAAGCCTTCAGCTTTCGGCAGCCGACAGCGAAGTGAACCCATTGATGGTGTGGTATCAACGCGTCAGGCGCACCGCAGACCTGTTCTTCGAACGGAGACTCTTCGGCTGGAGTGGATGGTGTCGAGGTATTTGAACGATGAGCCGAGCTGAGCAGGCCGATCTGCGAATTCTCGAGGATACGGATCTGGAGAAGGGGTAGAGGATTCTCGGGCTGCGAGAGATGTAGAAGTATGATAGGACGGTTGAGCTTGATTATGTAAATCCAGCACTGTCGAAGTCGTCAGACCACGTACGGGACGTATAATTTGAAGCTACTGACCGAGAAATGAAATCCCTTTTGCGGCGGGGCCCAGGGTCGACCCATTTCCGCCAGCTCCAAACCGCCCTCATCATCTCCCTCGCCGCCCCGAAAGACAAAAGCGGGTGGCCATCGTGCCTTCATTGCATGCCGGATTATATCTAGCACTTCGGTATTGAGCCGCTCAATATCGATTCCGGACGGGGAGGCTTGTGTAGATATGGTGAGGTGTGGGACCTTTTGACGTTTTCGAGGAGGACGAAGCATGTCATCCTTCTCCTCGGACGACGCTGGAAGCGGATCAGAGCTACCCTCGCCGTTCCCACTGACGGGTTGTCCGTTTGAAACCGCTCGACTTGCTATCGAGGACTGTTTCACAAGGCTAAATAATCGCCAAGTTACCGTCTGCGTCACACCCGCTTCAAGCATCCGGCGGAGTAGTGCTAAGTAAGCCGCTCGTAAAGTCGGCGACGGGTCCTTCCATTCCAATTCCTCATGTTCGTCCTCTCCTTCTTCCAGGATATGCCAATCGTCCCTGGGCGGAAATGTCACCTCGTATTTCCTCTTCGGCTCGATCTCGTACAGCCTGGTCGTCAGGAACTCCAGGATCTGCGGAAGATGGGTGCTGATGAGGAAAAGGTTGGCGGTGGATGCTCGCGCTGCGGTGAGGATGATTCGGAAGGTAATCTCGACCATCTTTTCCCGCTCCAAGGTATCCCTCTCATAGTGACCGCAAGAGCAGGCCTCATCTTGTCGCGGAGAAGCCTTTGCTTTGCCCTTGACCGACGGCTTGTCGAAGCCCCATAAGTATGCCCAAAGAAGCGGTAGCGCTTGTCGCCAGTGCAGGACTAGCTCGCCCAGCTTTCCTTCGAGATTCGAATCTTCATCCGAGCAGCTCGATACGGATTCGAATAGCGAGAGAATGCTGTAATTGTCGAAGATGTGCGCGAGCAGATGGGCGAGAATCTGCGCATTCGGTGGATGATTCGAGATGGAGTTATCCGCCGTTTGTGCAGAAGTCGAAGACGCGGAGGATGAAAGAGGCCTGGGCGAAGGGCCTAGTCGACGGAGGATGGGAAGAAGTGCCATATAGCCCACGTTCCACTGCTCCCTAATCAGCCAGACCTTAGCCTAAGGGTGGAGGCAACTCACCTCGAAATGGACATCGCTCTCCCTGTCACCCATGGCCCAAGCAAGCACCTCGAAAGCGAGTCTCACACCCTCCATCCTCTGTACCTCCATGACCTGTGCTTCCTCGTCCTGTGTCTCATTGGTAGTAGGCTTCCATGAAAGCCCAGTCCGCATGGCTGCGAGGAGAATCTCGAAGCCTCGGTGTCGACGGAAAGCTCGACGAGAGAGGTAATGTCCAGGTACGGAGTGGAGCCGAGATAAGGTCTTGCCCAAATGAATTGCGATGCTATGCGCTTGCGAGAAGGACCTACCTCGACGTATGTCATCAACCCCCCATCTCCCTGCCCAGCTGCTTCCAGCGCCTTGAGCAGCTCCACAGTCTTGACGGCATCCTCATCCGTCTCCACCGTCTCCTCCTCCTTCACAGGCTCCAGCTGCTTGGCCACCGAAGCCCGTCTAGCACTAACAGTCTCCGAGGAGACGCTTGCGGTCGGCAGACCAGGTCGAGGGGACCTAATCCTCTGACGAGCTGCGTACGGCTGATGAAGTGGGTGGGTAGGAGCATTGCCGGATCCTGGAGCGGGGCGACTGAGAGGTTCAGGTGCACGGGTAAGGTCTTTGAGCAGCTTGAACATCCTGAGGATGGCGAGAGGAAGGGAACAGGATGTTCGCTACCTCCTTAGCGTCAACGCCGAAACCGCTCGGGGTTATGAGCAGGACGCCAGCACCCAAAATTGAGAGGTCATCTAGAAGGAGACAATGCACAGTCGGTTGGAGAATCGTAAGCGATGGACATGGATGACTGGTCCGGGGACTCCATAACTCACAAGAGTTTGCGCTAAAACTGGTGCCGTCCGGCTGTTCCTCCCGGTCGATCAACGAGCACTCAAACACAATCCGCAGATGCAGCAACCAACAAACGGTGCGCGAACCTGCATCTAAACATTCTAGGATGCAATCATCAAAATCAACGAAAGGACCATTTGCTGATTTCTTTTTCACCGCTAGACGTCTGGGAGGGAAGTATATTTTTAGCTTAGACGAATACCCTAACCGCCCCGACAACAATGCCAATAGCTCCAGCAGCAGCGGTCCAGACCATACCGTGAGGCAGGGCTGCGCTCAGCTCTCCAGCGCCAGCAGCCGCCGCCGACGATCTAATACGCCATCCTCAGCGATGCTCTCAAACCTAGAATCCGACTCACGCAGCGGACGCAGCGCTCGTAGCGGCTCCAGTAGCACTACTAGCCACCATCGAAGCCGAAGCCGCCGCACTCGAACCGGCAGCACTGTCGCCCGCGCTAGACGCCGAAGCCGCGACGCTCGAACCCGCACTTGATGCCGAAGCAGCGACGTTCGACGCGCTAGATACGATGCTGGACGCACTCGTCGCGACGCCGGAGACTGAACTGGCGAGACTTCCCGCCAAGCTGGTGGCTGGCGCTGCGGCACTCCCGACTGCGCCGGTGGCAGACCCGACTCCATTTGCTACGCTACCAGCGCCTGAGGCTCCGGCTGCCGCCCCGGACCCGGCTCCACCACTACCGGCATCTGACCAATCGATCAGCTCGGAAGTCGAATGATGAATGCGGGATTACTTTGACGGATACCAAGGGTTCGCCCAGCAGGAGCAGGGGTAGGTTGTCCCGGGTTTGCGAGGGCCGAAACCGCGAGGAGGGGAAGAAGAGCGATGGCGTTAAACTTCATTCTGGATATTCGATTTTGATACAGATGCACAGGGCTTCAGAATGTGGTTGTGGGTATGGTTATATCCGCTCGAGTGAAAAGAATCGTTATCTGCTACAGAATTACAGCAGCGCGTCATAACGAATCCAGGCACATATCCCAATGAGACGATCGAAAGGCGCCGCGTTGCAAAGAAACTCCACATGCCGTCACCCGGAGAAAACTGGCCGTGATAGCGAGCACGGGGTCAATTTCCCTGAAGGTTGTGGAAAGAATTTGCACACCTGTGCGCACGCGCCAGCGTCTTCATCAAGAGTCGAAATATTTGTCTTGAACAAATCCTCTTGGCGAGCAGTCTACGACATTCAACGCGATTGGATGTTGACATCTGCGGGGCGGTTTATATTTCCTGGAAGCACAAGTCGGTTCGAGACCATTGCATGAAAGTCGCAGCATCACATGAATTTTACACCATCGTCATCCTCATCTTCGCTCTACTCATACTATGGCTCATCCTTCACTTCGGTCTCACCACCTCAGCTTCCATTCTCAACTCATCTCCACTGTGCTCATAATCTCCCAGACCACCCCAAACCATGGCCAAGAAAAAAGATCGCAGCTGAAAGGCGCCATTGCGCGTCCGTGTGACCACTTTCCAGTGATGGCCATCGAGGTCGGATCTGTTGGAAGGCTCGGTTCGGGTCTTGGAGAATGCGGGTAGTTGAAGTCTTCATTCCGCTAAATGATCTATGTTTATGCATTCACAATTTACAACAGGATCGGCGCAAGCTTCTGGAGTTCCAGTTTGATGCGAGAACGCAATGGAATCAGGGGATCTCAAGTCTTCTTCAACATGCTGCCACTGGGCGGACGAGTAATGGCCGACCCCAGATTTGACATGGGTTTGCAGTTATTCGAAGCCACACAATGCGAAGTGATTTTGCGAGGAATCTCAGGGTCCACAACAGCTTCAAGATGAAGTTACAGGGCTGGATCCTCTCGTATAAGTAACGATCCGTTGAGCCGAATCGATGAAACAGCTGTGTACACCGTCATAAACCTCTCGACTGGCTAACAATTGTTCAACCGCAGCAAGAGCAAATTCGAGCTATGGAAATTGTATCTCCCTTTCAGCCGTTCGATGCTTGTTGGGTCGTTGTGTAGTCCGTCGAAGTATGTCTGGCCGAGCTGTAGGGAAGCCACCTGCGATTAGCCGGAGCCACCGGCAGGACGGGTGACGAACCAAGGCATCGGATTTACGATACCCTTCCATCAGGTCGAAGAACCCCATTCGGCGTTTCTCGAAACTGCGTTCCATCAGTCCCAAGTCATATAATCAAATGCGAAGACAGACTATTGCTGCTCCACTGGATCAGTGGTCAGTCGAATCCTACCGTTCCATATGGCAGGCTTACTTATACGCACAGCACGAGGATCTGGTCATCACAAGGACATCAGCCAAAATCGCAGGTCTGCCGCAAGATGACTCACGCATCTCTCCCAATTCGTCGACGTATACTGTTCAAGATCAGTAACGCGCGGGAAGAACTAGCTGGACAGACAAGGGGAGGCGAAGAAGTCGTATCTAAGACAAACCTATTAGCATGATGTGCAACAAAGAGCCGTTCCGACGTACATTGCGAACAGCACATCCTCGCTACGACCACCTTGTCAGCACTTCAATATTGACGTGTGCCCAACGATGATCCTCACCAGGTGATACCCATCCTATTCCGCACCCTCACGCTCCATCCCGTCTCCACATGTCCCAGATTTAGCTCCTCGACAATCGGTGATGTCGCAGGTTGACCGCGCTCTTTGATCCCTGTTCACGTTCAACCCCAACCACAACGTAGTTGAGACTGTCAGGCTTACATTCCTGGACAGATCATGTCAGCACCAGCATTCTGCGCATAGTAAAGGGACTAACCGTCTCGGTATCTGTATCACAAGAAGTCCGCCAAGGTTAGCTTTTCACGAATGAGCGGCAGAGCCCTATCGTACCGTCGTAATCAATCCAGATCGCTGCAAACATCGGGTGCTGTGCAGGCCTGTCGGCGAGTCTCAAGGTCACGATACGGAGGCGAACCTCTATGCAGTTCCAAGCCAGATACTTCCCGTACGGCTTCGGATCCCAGGTCCTCAAGTTGAGCAAAGGGTGGATGCGGAGTGGTGAATCGAGTTGGGCAGCTTGGAGGTACGAGAGGACAGGTCCGTAGCCTGGGCGTCTGTGGAGTGTGAGCGGGACCACGGCTTCGCCTTTGCGAGACACTACGGGCGGTTGGAGTCTGGGAGGAATAGAGAGGCTCACGCAGGCTTGAACGGGCCGATGTTGATAGCTAATATAAGACGTCAGAATGGGTGGACATGGTACAAAGGAGTCTTGCTTACCCGGATCACGAGGCGCGCCGGAGGGGATGAGAGCCATCTTGATCGAACGAGGTGAGAGGTAGTGACGAGTACGCGTGACCTGGGTTACGATAACCGAAGTGATAGGTTCAGGAGCAGTAGGGGGTTCGTCAGTGATACATTCGTAAATCCATTGAGGTGGGTTTTCAATCCATAAGAGATGTCGAGAGCTTGGTAACCAGGAAATGTGTGACCAGGAAATGTGTAACCAGGAAATGTGTACTCGCGACGATCTAGCCTGTTGATAACGAAGGACATCGAATATCGGGGGCTACTATCGGTCAAAGGAGGGTCCAAGCGAAGGCCGTAGAAAATCAGTCAACCGATGGACGCTTTCAGGCAGGGAAAGCAATCACGACCGTATGTGCTGATCACCCAGATTTCCGCTAGGCGTGCCAACCATTGCACTGAACACCCGAAGGCGCAGAGAGGTCAACACGAAAGACCTTCGGCGGCGATAACCGCCTGACGCGTCAACGCGTCTAATCAACTCCTCCCTCCTTCACCCCTCTCAATCCACCTCGAACCACCCAATATGGCCTCCCGGACCTCGACCTACCCCCTCCCGCCCACCACATCTTTCGAACACCTCTCCCACCTCGAAGACTGTATCCGCGCCACCGAATCGTGCTCGTCCGCGCTCTCGTCCGGTCTCACCCGCTTACAACCCGGTGTGGCCGACCTCCCTCGATTGACCAAAATATTGTCCAACAAACACGTATGTCCCTCCTCCCTTCCATACCACCATTTCTTCGCTTGCTCGAGGTTGACTCGCGTGGCCGCAGCATTACCTCGTCCTCCCCCACCCAACCATACTAGCCCACAAATCAGCACTATCCACCTCCCTAGCCCCACAGATCGACCAACTCATCACCAAAGCCGAATCCTCCGTCGAAGCCGAGCAAGGCCGAGTCAAACGACTCGAAGAACGGCTGAGCATCCTCCAGTCCGCCCGATTACCGCTCCTTCCTGAAACGAGTTTTCGAGAACACGACACGGAGGAGGAGATTGGAGGTGTAGGGGTCGAGGAGGAGGATGAGGGGAGTAAGTTGGTTGGGTTGGAGATGAAGGAATTGAATCCGGCACAGAGGAGGAAGGTGGTTATGCTAAAGGCGAAGAGGGAGAGGTTGGAGAAGGAACGGGCTAGGTTGGCGGGGTGAGCGAGGAGTTTTGCGGCCTTGTGCAAAGTATCCGGCATGGAAGGATTCACCTCACCGCGGATTTCGCCAGCCTTGAGCGCAGAGGCGAGAGCAGGTGATTTTTATGAAAGACGAGCTTAGGTGTGAGGCAGTGTTGATTCTGGCAGGCCACGCTGAACGCAAAATATATGCATGATCCCGGGCAATGGGGCAAGAGGACATGGATGATGATAATACCAATGGTTGATCGTCAAGATACGTATGTGATTCGTCTCCGTCGGATGCACAGAATAGGATCGTGTTGAGTCGTGATTGAAGCCCATCAAGGGCGTATGCTCCTCCTGCACGGCCTGTGCGTCTTCTCCGCGAGACTTTTATCGCCCCCGGAACCCCTCGGCTTCCAGAAAGACCGGGAGGTACGCGCCGTGTCCATGTCCGTGAGCGGTCGAGTTGTCGTCATCGTCGTCCACGTCCATACCGTCGCCGGGACTCATGCTGCCAAGAAGCACCCCAAGTCGAACGCCAGAGTTCGGCGCAGTCACGCCCATCTGTACCGAGGTCATCGAGGGGAAGTCAGGAGTAGATGTTGCCGGCGAGGATGGGAACAGAGCCGGTGCGAGCGGTGGCGCAGGAGGTGGCCAGAGGAGATGAGGCTCGATGCGTTCGACCGTCTTCGTGTTCAGCGTCAACGCCGGACGGACAGGCGTCTCGTACGCATTCTGCCGGGCAGCTTGGGGAGGCGCCACGGGGCGAGTCGGTGTCGCCATGTCCAACCCGCTGCCCGAACCGGAAGGGAAACGCCAATTGTCCTTAGCGAGATGAGACCCGGTGGGGGAGATGTTGTGTCGTCGGCTCGATGGAGTGAGATTCGCTGGCGAATCGAAGCGAGCACATGGCAAGCTGAAGAGGCCATTGCCAATGACCGGACCAGCAATGTCGGCGCTGAAGGTAAGACTGTTTCGGGCCTTGAGCTTGGGACTAGCGCTGCGTCGTCCCGGAGCTATAGGTGATGCCGTGGCGAGGTATAGTGCGGTGTGAGACTCGGAAAGGGACGACTGATGGAGACCCCTGAGGCTTGAAGGTCGTTGCTGCGCGAATGCTGGAGATGGATTTGGATGCGACAGTTCCGAGCGGTGGCCTCGGATTGGCGCACCAGGCGCCTGGGAATTGACGGACCGATTTTCCACGCACATGGGCGACGGTGTCCGCGGAGGCTTGTGGAAGGTAGTGGTGAAGAGTCCGGGCGGAGCATCTCCGTCTTGGTCATCGACCATGAAGCCTTTCTCCATCTGGATGATTTCCTCGAGAACATCTCGCATATCCTTGCCCATCCCGAAAGACCCGAGCTGCTTCTTCCTTTTGCCAGACGAGCTGCCTCCCCGTCGATGGCGCTTGTGAGCTGAAGGATGAGGATTGAACGATCTTTCCGTCTCGTCATTGGCGAGCCACTCCTCGTCATCGTCCTCCAGGATCACCGCATCCACGTTGACTCCGCCGCCGAACCCCCTTCTGCTGGAAGAAGCCGATACGGAACTCGCCGAGCTTGGATTTCGGGACAAGTTGCCGCTGCTCCAAGCTGAGATTAAGGACGTGACTGAGCTGGCCACAGATACATTGCGGCTGTGTCCACCGCCACCAATGAGTTCCGGTACATTGCGAGATGCCGATGAAGACGTTGAGACGACGCTCGCATCCGCTCGGCGACGTTTGCGCTCCTCCTTCCTCTCTTCCCGTCTAAGATCGGCTCGAGCTAACCGGCGATAATGTGAAGCATTCCACTCTCCGTCGCTATTGACGGACGCCGTGCTGGCCGTGGCACATGTGGAGGAGGTCGACGGGTTCCGTGAGAGGGATGAGGAGATGGACGACGCGAGTGATGGTGGTTGTCGGTAGGAGCTGGGTGGTGCGAATGATGGTTCCGGAGCAGACTTGTAGCACAATGATGAGAAGGCATCGGACCGAGCACAAGCTGGGTCACGCCATCAGCGATGCTATTTAGAAATCACGGGGCATGTAGCAATCACCAATACTGCAGTAGATCCCACCATCAACGCCAATCACCTCACGACCGCAGAAACAACGACCGGCTGCGAGGGGACTGGGTGAAGCAGACGAGAGGTCGGAATCGCTCATCCCGGAGTCCTCGCCGGACCTCGATTTGCCTGGATGGCGTTGTGGAAGATTCGGGTGTGCGGATCCGAGAGCACTAGTCTGAAATGGATATGGGTGGCGGTTGTGCGGATGATCGGGATGGAAGACGGGTGGTCCAGGATGTTTGGGCATCGAATGACCTTGGATGGAGGGGATTTGTAATGTTGACCGAGGATTGAGCCTGCACAGCAGGTCGCCGATGCGAGAGTCCCCGTATGCGAGAGTGGTACGCCTTGTTGTGGGCGGTGTGGTGTGGTACGATCGTGAAGATGAAGTGATTGATGACCAAGAGCAATGAAACGAAATGATGGCGGCCTAGGTTAGATGTAACGGATGTAACGACTAGATCCGATTTCTCGATCACGGGTCGGAGGAAGATGTTTACGCAGCTACCATGATCTCCATACCTTGTGGCTACGAGGTAAACAAGATGTCGAAGCCACGTAATCGATTGCGGCCACGAGGCTACCTCGGAGACGAGCAAAGAAACGTCCAAAGCCTCTCGGATTGATTTCTACGACGCGTCGTTCAGGGGCCATTGAAACAATTACTCCCTTTTCGACAAACTTAGACGTGGCGCTGTACGACGCGTCTCGCTTTGGTGTGCTAACTTACCTACCTTCCACACACGATGATCACAGCCCACATTCACTGAGTTGCGAAAACGCGGAAAGACGTGTGCATCATCTTGGCAGTAGAGAAGCGTTAAAATGCAGAAGTCATTTACATGGACTGATCTGAGTTGTCCTCATCTTCTCCGCCGATCCGATCAGCGTGTCGTTCAAGCTGGAAGCAGTCAAAGCATCTTCACAGATTGGAGATCGAGCAAAGATAACATCATGCCTTCCACATCTGAATTTTATCAGCTGGATATCGTGGACCCGCATGAAGCCGCCGATAGATTTTCAATTCCCCAGACAAAAGCCCTTCGACATTGCCCTGTGAATCACGTGATTTCGGCCTTGAGCGGTCCGAGCTGACCTTGTGACGTCCTCTCCCCGTCGGTCCCACAGAATTCGAATCCCCGCCAATACTCACTTTTGCGCTCTCATCTCTTGCGCGACCCGGGAGTACGGCAGCGAGGCAAGCAGGCTTTAACGACCAGTCGTAGAAGCCCCTCCTCGGTCAGCAACAGCGAGGATCCTTTGAACCCGCCAAATATATCGCTGTCGGGTTCAAGATGGAGCTATACATTCCTCCTCCCTCTTCCTTCCTCCCTCGACTTCCTCCACCTCGACCCGTAGTCCCTGCGGTACCCATCGTCCCGGTTCCTGACCTTCCCGATACGATACATGCACCGGAAGGCGCCTATACACTCAACTCCTCTCTCTTTCCCTCGATCGGCACACCCGCCGCCCCACTTCCCTTCGATAGCCGTCTTGCTGGACCACCTGCGGCATCCTTCATTGGCGGGGTAGGAGGCTTTATTGTCGCACCCGCTCCACCAGGTCAGGCTGGTGGTGGACAGACTGCAATGAGTTTCGGGAGTACGGTGGTGAACGGGCAGACACAGCCAGCTCATCCGGTCCGGATGAGTTGGGTGAATGTATGGTTCCCGCCCAAAGCAGGGGAGAAGGGTATCGGCGGGCTTCTCGGAATGGGTGGTGGGAAAGCAGATTCGCCAGCGGTAGGAGCAGGACAGCCCCAGATGCCAGGATACGAGCCGAGCGTCTCCTCGGATTCAGACTCACCGCCTTCATCCGATAATCCGGCTTTACCGCCTACACCGCTCGAGGTTCCTCTCTCCTCCCTGCCGCTAGCGACTTCGTCCAAGCGCATGCCATTTACCAAAGGATCGACAGCTCCCAATGCATTGCCTCGACCGAAGAATAATCTGCGCTCCTCAAACTCGACTTTCGTCACTCGTTTACAGGCGCTGGACAGTTTACCGAAGACCATGGCGGAAAAGGGGAAAGGGGGAGGCGAGATGGTGCGGTGGGGATTTTGGAATCTCGGTCGGACATTCGGGTGGGGCGAAGAGGGTGGAAAGATCAAGGTGAGTCGAGCTGGTTATATCAGCTCTCTGCAAACATGCTGAATGTTCTGTAGGAACCCCTTGCACGATTAACCTTCTCACAAGTTCCCACATGCCACGCCGTTTCACAACTCACTGCAAGCCCGGACCGACTGGACATCGTTGTCGGGTTCGCATCCGGGGATATCGTCTGGATAGACTTCCTGCTTGGCCGTTATACCCGGATCAATAAAGGGGTAAGTTCTCTTTCCTGTGTTCCCTCTCCTTATGCTTATAAATCTGGGCAGGGCCTCCTCAACTCCAACATCGTTTCCGCGATTCACTTCGATGCGCGCCAACCCGCTCACTTCATGGCCACTTTCGCCGATGCGACAATCATGCATTTCAATCTCTTCGCCGAAGACCCGTTGATCACCAACGCCACTTCGCCATCCATGCCATGGACAGTATTCTTCGATCGACAGCGCGAGATGCAGGCTCCCGTCACGCCGAATCCCGATCTCACCGCGGTACCGGAGGAAGGGGACGGCGAGATCTACGAGGACTCGCTGATGCTCTGGAAGAACGAGGACTCGGGAGCAGTACCTGATGTTCAGAAGGGGAAGAAGGATGAGAGGAGTCCTTGGGCGGGGAAGAATCCACTTATGGTTTACAAGATAGGGCTCAAGAACCTGACAGGTGAGCTTGCCTCGAGATGCATGGGGTTCATCACTAATGTGTGTCAAGGCACTGCATACTCACCTGACGGCCGTATGCTTGCTGTGGTTTCTGATGATGGGATGCTTCGTCTTGTCGACTTGCAGGAGGAGCGGTGAGTCTATCCATAGCGGTGGATTGTACATTGATGATCTCGCACAGACTGACAGATACCTTTGCTGGCTACTTCGGTGCCCTAAATTGCGTAAGCGTGGAGGTTCAAGCATGTGTGAAACCTCACTGACAGTTGACCACAGGTCGCCTGGTCGCCCGACTCCCGCTTTGTCGCCGTTGGAGGTCAAGACGATCTGATCACCATCGTTTCACCTCGGGAGTCACGGGTGGTCGCCCGCTGCGAGGGCCATTCGGCATTCGTCACGAATATTGCGTTCGATCCAATACGGACTGGAGGATATCGCTTCGGCAGTGTCGGCGAGGACGGGAAGCTCATCCTGGTGAGTGCGACTCCCTTCCGGGATACGTAAGGCTTATCCAGTGACGCAGTGGGACTTTACGGCCGCATCGCTCCATAGACCTAGACATCATCCGCACAAGTCGAATGCATCGCATCACCGGATCGCGGCCGGCTCGACCCTCTCGCTGGCGGGAGCGAGCCGATCTCATCTACCCCTTGACTTCAACACAACCGGCGGACACTTCCATGCTGCTCCCCCTCGGAATGAGGTCCCGCTCCTTCAGCCTGTCCTGGTACGTCATACGGTCAAACTTCATCGCACAAATCAATCGCTTCTCATCGACCTACCCGTTACTCCGTTGAGAGCTGATGAAGTTTCTGGTAGGCTCGAGTCGTTGAAGGCAATCTTATCACAGCCGTCCATTTCTCTCAACAGGCCATCGTCACCGTCTCACGTGCAGCGCTCATCAAGTTCTGGGAGAGACCGCCTAGAGGGGGACAAACTGTCAATCGGGAAAGGGGCCAACGGATCCGAGAAGGCCGGGCCAAGGAACGGGATATGCGGAATCTTCGAGAACGGGAAGTATCGGTAATGGCGTGAAGCTTGAGGGATGTGGAGTACATGTAAGCCTGCGAGATGCAGGGTATATAGCGGAAGATGGGTTGGGAGACTTATACTAACCCTATAGGTTGATGAGACTCAGTCAAGATGATGACAATGTCGAGGCATTTGAGTCGCACTGATAATTCGATGACCCTGGTGCGCCTTTGCCTGCTTTTCGAGTATGCGCCTACTCCTTTGTTCTTCATCCCCTCCAAAGGACGATAGAGGCATTATCTCAATTCCACCCTCCAACCTCCTTTCTTTCTGGCTGAATCGTCTTCATCGCAAGGGCGACTGACCACTGAACTCTCCTTAATCTGCTTCACCATGATCATCCGAGATGACAGCTCAGCCTCACAGAAAACCGACTCAAATACACCTAACTCGGACAAAGACTGGTTCTCTCAGCACTCCAGTATGTCTCCTGCTTGCCTCACGGTGCTTGCACCATTCCGTGGAGCGGCAGACTAGTGACTAGCTGATGTCGTCTCTTCAGCACCCTTTTACATCGCCTTCTCCGCGATCCTCGCCCTCATCACCATCACCTGCCTGTTTCTGCTCTACCGTGGTCCCCACCGTACTTGCACCCCTTTCAAGTCAAGTTGTCGGCAGCGAGGACGACCTAGTGCACGTCTGAGCAAAAACCATGGCGCGACTTGGGGAGGCGACGGCGTGGATCTTGCACCACTCAGGACACCGCCGAAGAACCCGAGCGATACGCGAGGACAGTCGAGCTTCCCCTGTGGGATTCCAGGCAAGGCGCACAGGGTGGACAAGGGCTTGACGGTTTCCTCCTTTGGTCAGCCGTGGCCCGCTTCCGTTGTCGAGTCTCCTGGATATGGCGATCCGCACTCATCAAGCGAGGTTCGTCGTGCGTCCCGCCCAACGGCGAAGACCTCTCTTTCAACCTACGATCCCCTCATCGCTGCCCCTCAGCCTGCTGTACAGCTAGATCGCCTACCGTCTGCCCCATCGCCGACAAGCGGAAGTCTCACAAAGAGGACAACACTGAACCCACCTCGCGCCAGAACTACATCCCCCGCGAGGTCTAGTCCACTCCGCCAGAGTGACACTCCAGCAGCAGAGGTGGCGGAGGCGAAAGCTTGGAGACGAATGACGACTAGACTGGCAGTGGGTGGTGAATCAGGCCATTCCGACCTGCCCGTTGGACAAGCTGTTTGACGAGTGTGGCATCGCCTATCGTCCGAAATGTGCCTGCCGATCATTCCTCCGACTGTCACATCACTCAACACGCCAACGCCCGTCATCGTTCTCATCGACTTTGAACCCGATTCACCACGTCTTTCTCCTTCCCCACTCCCACTCCCACCCTTTTCTACTTACCTTCGTGCGATCCGCCTCCAAGCGCTCGACGCCATGCAGCAATACTACAGCAATCCGGCGATGGGAGGCGGGATGGATCCGAGGATGATGGGGATGCAGGGGATGATGCAGCCTGGGATGATGGGGATGCAGCCTGGTATGGGACAGATGGGGGGGATGGGCTTTGGGATGGGCGCGGGACAGCCCGGGATGATGGGTGGGTTGGGTGGGATGGGGTATGGTCAGGCTTATAAGCAGCTTGTATGTCCCTCACTGCCCGGATTTGGTGGTGAAAACCCGCTGACAGGGTGATGAAGGGGTATGATTATCAGCTGCCTGCGCTCGGGTATACTCCTGATGCCTCGTGGGGAGCGTGGGATCTAGTAAGCGTACCAGCTTTCCAATTTCGACAGCCCTGAAATCGGACGAAATAGGCAAATGCGAGGTATTCTGGCGGTCGGCTTGAACGGCCATTCTTCGACAACATCGTGTGTCCCCTTCATCCTCTCGTGTACCCTCGAGATATGATGGATCTAATACCTTATGGCTAGTCCAGCTGACATCGACTTAAGATATCCTCACTCTCCGGCTTCTTCGCCAGCCGTCATCTTTCGGAGCATGCCGCCCGAGAAGCTCATCGACGTGTTTACCATCATAACGAGGGCGAGGATGCTGGGATGAAAACCTTTGGCGGGGCCGCGGCGTACCAAGCTTTTCTGTAAGTTCGGTGCAGTCTGCCTGCAATATCGGCTAAGCGTTGGCTCAGCATCTGGGACAGGGACCATCATTATGCTTATCACTCGTTCCCGACGCAGGAGAACCGGGAGAGGCTTGTTGGATTGGCGGTCGCGGAACGTGAGTCCAGCCAGGGATCGCCGCTGCCACCTGCATTCAGCTGTCGCTTCGGCATCCGAGGGCTGACGAGTGTTGCAGTGTTCGCCCTGTGGGATCGTATTCCGCCGCGCAGCTCTCGAGCCAACGTGGAAGAGGCGTCGCAATATGCTGCGGCGACAGCGAAGTACCTGTTCGACAGGGTGAGAGGCAGCGAGACTGAATGTGATGAAGTCTACTGACGATGAGGTTCTGTGGTCGCAGCACTATAACCTGACCGAAGGCCATTCCCACGAACGCCATCGTGCTCGGTTCGACGACGACTCTGGCGACGAGAGCGAGGGCAGGAGGATGAGATACCGCAACGGGTATAACCGTATGCCTATGGTTCGAAGGCATGTCAGCTGCTGATCGAGTGCAGAGCAAATCATGGGCGGCGGCGTGATGGGCGGACAGAGTATGCTGCCTGGTCAGGGTATGATGGGGGCAGGTATGGGTATGGCTGCCCCAGGGTACGGTGCGATGGGCATGCCTGGAGCGATGCAGGGCGGGATGATGGGGCCTGGGATGATGGGCGGTGGCATGATGCCGGGAATGGGCAGTGGCATGATGGGCATGGGTCAGCAGCCAATGGCAATGGGAGGCATGGGGATGGGCGGAATGGGTATGGGGATGCCGATGGGAGGGCAGGGGTACATGGGCGAAGCTCAAGCGGGACCGGTGAGTCGTGCCTCTGAGCTTCAATGAGCAATCGGGGACTGACATGTGCAGGGTATGCACCCGTACACCTATGGCGGTCAGTCAGGCGTGGCATACGGGAATCTGCCGATCGATCAGATGGGGAAGCCGACGTATCCCGGTGGGCAGGGGAGACCTTGGTTCGGATATGAACAGCCGAGGTATTGAGCGAACAAGGAAGTTGAACAGAGGGACACAGGGTCAGTCGGTACATGATGGACGTTTCTTCCTGTTAGTATTGCTCCGCGACTTGATGAATATTGATGTCATCACGCTCGCAACGGCTCAAGCAGTACTCGGATATATCAGTGGCCAGGCTGATCCTTTCAAGGAAGGCAGAAGTCAGTCGCGAAGCATCGATATCCCGTCATTCGTCCTTCAGCGCTCCTTTCTTCTGACGGGAGGCTCAGAACCACATCTCTGCCCCCATCCTTCCCTCCACACCCGGTAAACTACCCCACAGAGCTCTCAATCTCTTCTGTCCCTAAACTCAGCAATCACCACCCGAACCATGGCATTCATCCTCCACCCCCTCCTCTCCACCTACCCCGGTGCCTCCTTCATCCCCAACGGCAACTTCAACGGACCCCACTTGGCCATAGCAAGCGGCGGCAATTCTGCCGGCTACTGGGCCGAGATCCCCTGGGAAGTTTCAGAACCGTTCCAGTGGAGTTTGCCCCCCGCGATCGTTGCTGCTCAGGAGGGGAGGGGGACGGGGATGTATGGGATCACAGGGAAGGGTGGGGCACCGTTCAATTATGGGTGGCCAAAGTATGGCCCGGTAAGTTTGCCTCAGCTCTCTGTCCCTTCCCAGATGAGATGGGTTTGGAAAGACGCTGACTGAGTGGCAGATGCCGCTGAAACCGGAGTTGGGCGGGTTCGGTGAGTTCGAGCGGGACAGGGGTGATCCGGGATCGATACTGATGGATTTCACGTAGTTGGAAAGCTCAACCCGTACGGAAGGAGTTGGCCTCACGGATACTACAAGACTCTCAACTAACCAGCACCTCGAGATCAGGTTCGTTCGGGTGCAAAGGAATATCTGGGAGCGGAAGGGTTCATTCAGGAGTTCAAGCTCTCTCGTACAAAGATTCGATCTCTCGTGCCTTGCCGAAATCTCCGCGTGCACCATATTGACGGCTTGGACAATGTTGACTGACTCGGATTCCGCTTCATTCGTCACCTGTACTGAACGTCTCGAGGCCTGCAGACATGGCCTTTCTACTACTCTCGGTCTCCGTGCTCCCTACCCTCCTCGCCGGACTTCTCATCATCCGTCGCATCTCGCTCTCCCTCACCCCGGTCGAGACGTACAATGGCGTACCCAAACCACCACTTATACCCAGCTGGGTGCCCTTCCTCGGGAATGCGCTTCAAATGGCTAGCGGTGATGGATTTTGGACCAGGGCTGAGTAGGTCTCCCGAAGCTCGAAAGAGGTCGGAACGACGGATCCTGACGGAAGAATGCAGGAAGAAATACGGTCCTGCCTTCCGAATACTCGCCATGGGTCAGACAAGGATCTTCGTGACCACACCAGCTCTGATCAACTTCGTCTACAAAAACACTGAAGCTTTGTGCGTGCTCCTCAATCTTGTCGCAGATCCCCTGCTGATCGGAAACTCCAGTAACTTCCCTTATTGGCGCAAGGTCATTCAGGTCAGCGGGTTTGGCATGCAGCTTGCCACCTCGTTCTCGCCGGTATTCGATGATCGCCTTTTCGCGGAACATCATCGGGTCATGCAGTCCAGTGCGATCGTAGGAGTGACTCAGCGATATCTCAATCTCCTGCAAGGGGGGATCCGCGGACGACTAGATCAGATCCCTCCGGGCGAAAGTGAGGAGGTGAATTTGACGGATCTGGTGCTGGACATCATGGTCAGTCTCCCCGGAAAACGTCAGCTTGTCCTGAGACGAACAGTACACCGCATCCTCGAAAGCTTGGTTCTCCCCGTCCTTCCCATCAGCCTCGACGAAGAACGCCTTCTTCGCCTTCGACAAAGTCTTCCCCCTACTCAATCTCGCCGCGTTGCCCTCCCTACTCCGCTCACCAGCTGCATCCGTCCGAGATAAGCTGTTATCGCAAATCGAGGAATGGTGGAAGACGATCTCGGATGAGGACAAGAAACTACTGTCTCCTTCTAGTGCGCTCTTGCTAGATGCCCAGGAGAGCGAGGGGTGGGGTACGAGGGATCAGGCGTCGTGGCTGATGGCTCTGCTTTGGGCGCTCGAGGCCAACGCCCCGTACGGTGAGTAGTCAACAAGCTGAAAGTACGATCGGACTGACGGATATTAGCTGGACTGTGGACGATCGCAGAAATTCTCCGCCGACCGTCTCTGGCTTCGACTTTGAAAGATGAAGTCACCGAAGCCGTCTCGAAGCTTTCTCCGCCGGCTCTATCCACCCTTCTCCACCTTCCACAACCCGAACTCATCGCCAACCTCCCGCACGTCAACGCAGCTCTGCAAGAAACGCTCCGATATCACACCTCATCTTACTCCATCCGCCTCGTCGAAGCGGACATAAACCTTCCAGCATCCTTATGCGGCAATCAAACGGGTTTCAGCTTAAGAAAGGGGGACGAAATGGTCTGCGTGACTCGGATGTGCCATGTGGACAAAGAGGCAGAATGGGGTCCAGACGCGGATGTTTGGGATGCGGAAAGGTTCCTGGATGGAACGAGGCAAAAGGGGCCGATGATGCCGTACGGCGGAGGGGTGTCCATGGTGAGCAACATGATCACCTAGCGTACAAACAGCTGATCCTGAGACTTCCAGTGTGAAGGTACGCTATCGCTATCTTGACTTCTACCTTGCTGATGCGTTGTAGGTCGCCATTTCGCCGGCACAGAGATTATCGCCTTCATCGCTGCTTTTCTCCACTTGGCTGATGTCGAGATCGTCCCTGGCACAGACACGCTCAAGCCGGACATGCAGAGGATCGGGTTGGCGGTGTTGCATACAAAGGGGAACTTGAAGGTGCAACTGAAGCGCCGAGCGGGAAGGTAGTCGGAGACCATATCTGAAGGTGAAATTTGGGGTTTCGTGTGACTATTTATCCATTCTATCTACTATGTGGGCTACTCTGCTGGGGTGAGCGGGAACGACATTGCCGACGTGCTGCTGACCCCTCTGCTTCCTTGTGACGGGGCTACTGGAGGGCTCAGGAGAGGTTCTCACAGGGCGCTTGGGAATGTCATCTCTGGCCGCCCAGACAGAGTATCTCTGGTAATGTACAACGATGTAGCCGAACGTTGGGATGCCAACAGTAGTGATCAGGCAATCTCTGCCAGTACGCCGCTCTATGCTCCGTAGGACCTTCTTTTCGTGGACCAGAGATAGTACTCAGTCGGGTCATGACGCCTGACAGAAAGCACGAAGATGTTCGAAACAGATAGTCGGTCGACAGCGAAGAGTGCCACTTGTTTTGGCTCAACTCGATATCTCTTCCTGGCCTTCTCCCTCTTGAAGACTGGCACGACCAGGGACAAACGCGAGTGGGAGCCATCGGGCGAAAGTGTCCATTTGATCCTGTATTATACCTGACTCATTGAGGAAAGACGGACTCACACCCATCCTGGAGCTCGACTTTGACCTCATTCCTTCAACTCGAAGCTAATTTATACGCTCGCCTTGCATTCGGGACGAAAGCGATCGTGAAAAGATGTCGCTTCGATCTCCCGCTGCGGGTGACCATCCCGACTGATCGGCCAAGTCCAAAGGACCTTCCTTCGGGACGACGCCCGAAACCTGAACCTGACCAAGGAATGATCGCCATCCCCATCCTCATCACGGTTTTCATTACCCGATACCTGATTTTCTCTGACCACCCGCCAGGTCCGAGTTCTCCGGCGCTCCGAGTTCTCCGGCGCTGAAAGGAGGGTGGGGAATGTCGTGCTTTGATCGGCCATGAGAAAGGTCAGTCGCGGGAATGACGGATGGGGATCTGTATAAGAAGGCCGAAGGGGGATTGGGTCTTGGGTGGGCAACAAGAGGTGTATTGAGGAGCTGATACGAGAGAGAGGTCTTGAGATGCTTGCGCCGTCGATCATGTGAGTCTGACCACTGGCAGTGGAGAAGTGGATTGATGAGGGATGTGATAAGCGCCCTGAGCGATACCGTCGCGATCGTTCATATACCCGTCTCGTTGTGTGGTGAGTATACGACCCAGCTGTACTGGACAGTCGGGCGAGCAGCAAGCGAGTCCGAGGAGTTCTTCAACGTGACCTCGAATCGTATCGAGGTGGGTACTCGCTTCCGGCTCCCTTCATCCCAGCCAGAAGATCGATTCATCGTTGAGCGATACTGATCCGTAAACTCAGATCGCCATATTCGCCTCGGTCAACTTGGTGAAGGCTGAGTGGTCAGACATCGAGGACGATCATGTGCGCATCAGTACGACTTGGCGAGTGTTCGAGATCAGCTCGGGCGATGTAGGTGATGCGGGTAACTATGGTGAGCAGCTCCGTTGCTCACTACCAGTCCAAACCACGACTCATCAGGAGTCTCTTCGCAGATTCGCCCCATTTGCGGCACGTCTCCGCTCCCCTAGCACGTGCAGGGATCTCCATCCTCTACCAATCTTCCTACTTCACAGACTACATCCTCGTCAAGGAGTCGGACTTCGCCAAGGCATCATGGGTCTTTGCGAGTCAAGGCTGTTCGTAACGCTCTCACCACTACTCTCACTGATTCGCTGCAGGGCAAGTCGACCCGAGCATCAATGCCCCTCGGTGTCACACATTCCTACCTCCTCCCCCAATCACGCCCACCTTTGATGGCTCCGCGATCAACAATTCATCCCGGCCCCTCGCTCAGCCGATGATCACTGTCCTCCCGTCCCCTCTCGCATGTGTAGGTTTCGCTCGCACCGCCGAACAGCTGGCGGGCGAGCGTATTCGCCAGCTCCTGGTATGGTCGGAACGGATTCTACCGTTCTGGACGAGCACGAGCAACACCTCGACTCTCGCATCCGAATCCGACACCGAGGAGACCAGCCAACGCCCATTTATTAGCTACACCCGAACGGAAGATGGGGCGAGCCTACTTACCGAGATTCGCGTGTTGCGCGCAATGTTCCCGAGCGAAGGCGAAGACGTGGTAGAGCTTCAGTCCGGAGGCGAGCTGGCATGGGACACCGATACCGATCTCGAGGACGATACCGATCTCGAGGACGATCACGACATCAAAGCCTGGGGCGAAGAGGAAGACGAGATACAGGGCATACCCATCACCCCACCGTCAGAGAGCGGTCATACGAAATCAATCTCCTTGCCGGCAACGCCGACCCACTGGACCTGGCGCGGGGACGCCTTCGGTGGGATCCCAGCTCAGTGGTCGAGGAAAAGGGTCAGCTCGATGAGCTTCAACCCGCTCAAGGGAGAGACGATGCCAGAACGGGAGATAGACAAGTCCGGGGGTAGGAAGAGGTGTTTGCAGCTGGATCTAAGGGGAGTTGGGGATAGCGATCAAGGGGAGAATGCTTACCATCTTGGTGAATCTTCTCGAATCTCATAGAATTGCTGTAACACTGACACCGCTTAGACAAGTCCGGCCTCGTCACCTTCTTCTCCGACCTGCTCAACGCCGGCAACGTCCGCATGCTGTACTCGTCCACCTTCCACACCGCCAACATCCTCGTCGAGGCTAGCGACGTAGGACGGGCGAAGCGGCTTTTGGAGGGCCGTTGATCGTTGCCCCGATCCGGGATGGGATCCCTCAACGATGGCGTCGCCTGTTCTTGGAGATGGCACAATGTGGATGTTCGCAATCTCGAGTATCTGATCATGCGGATGGACACGCAGGATCGGAACAAGATGCACATGCATAAGGCGTGAACGTGACAATGCAAGCAACAGGTACTCCACAACATGCACACGGCCTCTTCTCGTCACTACGGTATTCCTCTCCGGTCACGCCTGAGTGTGACCCTGCCCAGACCCCTCTCGGCCAACCCCACTCACGGCCCTGAACCCCATTCGTCGCGCATACTCCACCTCTTCAGTCCTCGTCAATCGATCCCCACCCGACCAGTTCGCACTACTACTCCTCGCCCTGAACTTCCCTTGCCGGACTTTGAACAGCTCTTCCATGGAGATGGGTCGGATCGGACCGAAGAGCTCGTCAGGATTCCGATGGGCTTGTTGTTCGAGCGCCGCACGGAGTTGGGGCGATTCGGCCCAGCCTGGACGCTTGAACTCGTCTTCTTTGTCCGAGTCATCGGAGTCGGAGTACCTGAACGCAGGCAATCAGCTTGGTATAGACGGATAGGTGGGCAGAACTCACTCAGAAGCGATGTCGGGAAGGACGATGTCTTCACTCTGCATTTCGATAGCCTTCTCGTCAAGCTGAGATTGGAGAGCTACTCGAGACTGCTGAAGGACGGTGGAAGCCGGATTGTGCAGCGGTTGCTGGACAGATGATTGACGTAGAGGTTGAGCCATTGCCGATGGGCGCGATGGGGGGCCGAGGGGTCGACGCTCGGCTTGAGGATTGACAAGAGTGATAGTGGAAGTCTGGCTCGTGGCGGCAATAATCGAAGTGGTCTCGGTAGTAGCCGTCCGGAACGCCGTCGAGCCCATCTTGGTCGGGCCCGCTACATGTTGCCCCGTGAGTGTGGCCGGAGGCTTTATTGGCCGAGGGGCTTCTTTCGGTTTGTTGATTGCCACCGGTGCGGTTGAGGCTGGCGCTGCAATTCGTTTGGCCGGGTTCATGGGACCGCTTTTGTTGAGCATCGGCGCGAACTTGCGTTTCTTGTTTGCCTCTTCCTCAGCCTGTCATGTCATCAGCATATGTAGCTCTTCCCAGGAGTCCTGACCGACCTTAGCCTTGGCCACAGCTGCTTCCCTCTCCTCTTTCAGTGCCTTCTCCTTGGCAAGCAGTGCCATCTTCTCATCCCTCTCTTTCCGTCTCTTCTCGAGTTCCGCTCGCAGTCGCTTCTTCTCCTCCTGCTCCAAGATCTTGGCCTTGCGCTCCTCTTCCAGTCGTATGCGATCCTCCTCGGCTTTACGAATAGACGCCTGCTGTTTTCGCTGCTCGGCTTGATCCTTGAGCTGCGCCTTGCGGTCATTCACTACCTGTTCCTGCAAGGGGTCATCGGTTTTGTCGCTACAACTTAGGTACTCACCTTCTTGGCAGCAGCCGCCGCCAGCTGGATACTCTTGACAGGACCCGTGGTCGGCTTGAAGCCAAGGGTCTTGCCCGCGATCGTGGAGGCATGGCTGAGAAGGCCGTTGCTCGTTGCTTGGGATGATGTTGACATGACGAGCGGATGGGAAGGTGCCAGGCTGTCTGAGGATGAGGATGACACGAATGGGGGCTGAGTCTGTGGAGACACTTAGTCGGGACAGAGAATTACGAGGACTAACTGACAGATGCTTCCGGCTGCTGCCTTGCATCCACCTCCATCACTTCCTCCTCTTCACCTTCCTCAACTTCCTGTTCTTCTGTGTCTGCGTCATCCTCTACTGCAGTAGCTTCTAGTGGAGGGACCGATGATTCACCCAAGAGGGTCTCGAGAATGACGGGCCGATGAGCTTCCCTCGAATCGATGCTCTGCTCGATATGCTGTTCGGTTGGCAGCTTCGGTGCCTTTACAGGTGACGAGTGCACGTGTTTCTCTGGTCTAGCGTGTGTTGCTGGAGCCTCAATCGCGACAGGTAATACGCGAGGAGGTGTACCGGCCGGAGTCGTCGACCCAAGGATGACTCGCTTAGTTCTGGGAGGCGTCCTTTGTCGTGCGGAATGAATATCTCTAACTGCTCTCGGGGAATGAACCTGAACAGACTGAACTTCGATGTCCTCTTGTAATTTCTCGAAGACCTTGGCCTCCTCTTCGACCTCGTCGACTCGAGCTTCTTCTATGAGTGGTGTCGGGAGTGGCGCATCTGGTGTTGTTGATCTTATGCCATCGACTTGCTCCACCGGCTTGGAGACCTCGCCAATCAATCTCTCCAGCTCTTCTTGCGCCTCCAGCTCGGCCTTCCTCTCCTCCTCCAGCCTCACAGCCTCCTCCTCGGCGGTCTTGGCGGAAGCTCCTAGGCCTAGACTGCGACCAAGATTGCCGAGTCCGCGCAGGAAACCGGACCCGGTGCTTGTGGCTTTAGGCGTGGCGCGCTGTTTGGCGAGTTCCTTCGCTTGAGCTCGCTCGCGCAGCTCATCGAGTGCTCTTGTTACCTTGTGGATGTCGGATCGCGGGTTCTGAACAGACAAGGGCGCTTCGGGAATGGCGGGAGGCGCGTTGCCGGCAGGTAGTGATGTCGATGATACGGGTGCACGAATAGAAGCAAGGAGTACCGGAGCAGGTTGGCTTATCGACTCGACTGCAGGTTGGACGCTCGGCATGACAGCAAAGTCCACCTTCACCGCCTTCTCGGGACGTCTCTCCAGTGTCTCTTGTTCTTCTTCTTCCATGCCCTCATCAGATTTCCGCTTCATACCTCCAGCCGGTGCCAGGCTCTTTCGTAGCGCTGCAAAGTCGACAGGAGCATTGCCACGCTGTGAGGGAGCCGCAAAGGATTTCCGGAGAGCTGAGTTGTCGGAAGCACCATTGGATAGACCGGTGATTGGGACTGTACCAGTGCCAAGGGCTTTGCTGAGCCATGACGAGCGGACTTGCCGCACAGGGACGCCGGGAGTTGCAGCGATCGGTGTAGGAGCGGCGGGCGGAAGGTCGTACTCGGCCGGCACGGACTCGAGGGGCACGGCAATAGAAGCAGTAACAGGCTCGGCAGACGATTCCTGGTCACCGGCTGGCTGATTATCTTGGAGATCCTCGGATTGAGACTCCACGTTGACAGCAGGGTTTTGCTGTAAACTTTGTGAAGCCAGACCAGTTGATCTCGCAGACGAAGCGCTGATCTCCTCTTCGCCTTCGGCAATCATTGATAAATCGGTTGTAGCGCTAGCTGCGGTCACGGCGAGAGAGACCGGTCTCAGCTTGTTTGACTCGTCTTCGACGTGTAGAGCGGGGATATCTTCAACCTCGACGTTCTCTGCGAGTGGCTCCGTAGCCAAAAGTACTGGCTCAGCGAGTGGTGCAACATCGGGTGGCTGGCCGCGAGGAGGGAGGGAGGTCGGTGGTTCCGGGGATCCTCCTGTCGCTTCGATCGCATACTTCCCGGCCAGCTCGGTGGCTGGATGACCGGGCTCGATAGGTAATCGTTCCGCATCAAAGGGCGGCTCATCCTGCACAACCGCAAGAACTGGTGTCGGAGCCTCGTTCTCCTCATTCGCCTTTGTTTTCGCCTTCTTGCCCTTGCCTTTCCCCTTCGCTGGCTTCTCGGCTTTGTCGACCGCCAATGCTTTACCCTTGCCCTTCACCCCAGCCTTTCCTGCTTTAGTCGGTGCTGCATCGAAGAGGGGAGAGGCGGCAACGGTGTTGTGTGATCGAGGCTGAAGGGGAGAGAATGGCTGTCGCACCTGTACAGGGTTCAGCGATCTACTACAAGAAGAATTCATCTGCTCACCTGAGAAGTCGGCTTCGCTGAGGCTGGACTCAAGCCCAACCTCGCGTTCAGGCCCTTCACCTTGTCCGTCCGGTCCTTAGCCGCTACTGTGGTTGCTCGAGTCTTCTTTGTTGTTTGGGTGCGAGAAGGGGTCTTCATAAGTTCGGTGATGGGTGCTCTACGAAACGTCAGCATGTATCATCTACGATTTAAGCAGGAGGGGGGCTTGGCCAGGATCGTCTTAGATGTTTGAGAGGTCATCTACTTACTTTGATGATCCGACCATGATACCCTCGACGTACCCGTCCAGCCAAGCATACCCTCCGTCGTTGATCATCCTCTCCAACCCCGACAGCTCCTCCTTCGCCGAGTCAAAGAATCCTCTTCGGACACCAAAGACATAATCGTCGAATCTCGGGTATTCATGAGTAATGACAGACATGTTGATTGGAAGCCCAGATGGGCGAGTGTGTTGAGGTACAACGATTGTTAAATTGAAAAGCTGGGTTGACGGAAAGATGGAACGGCCTGTCAAACAATCAAACCACGTGGCGACGAGGAACGGCGATCCCTGTCAACAACCTCTCCTTTCCCCCTCTGTTCGACCCGGTTTTGCCCTTCATCTTCTGGCTTGAAACCACATATATCGGTCTGATGTCTTCGCTCAGTGGTAAGGTGAGTGTTGGGATTTTAGAGAGCTTGTGAGCCGGCTAGCAGTAGGATCCCGCTGACGCGACTGCTGTTGCTTTTCCCCTCCCATAGACGAAGAAGGTAAGAAGCCTTTCGACCTCCTCGCGAAGGCAAATACTGATTTGCCTACCTAGGTCACCGTATACGGCCGCAAGAAAGCAGTATGTCTCCGGTCCCGCTCACCTGGTATTGTGCTTAATGTACTACAGCAAATCATTTCCATCCACACCGACTTCTCACCGCACAAAACGGACGCACCGCTACGAACCCCACCTCTGCCGATCGATCCCTCCCCTACCTCTCCCACTATCACCACCGTCAAGCGTCCACCTCTCCAAGCTAAGATCTCTCAAGATGCCGTCAACATTCCACGACCACCTTCCTCGATCCGCAAAGCCAAGGGGAAAGCTGTACTGCCAAGTCCAGAAAGCGATATCGTCGTTCACAAATCACGCAGATTCGGAGTCGCTTCTAGAGGAAGACCAATGCAGTCACCCTCTCCGCTCAAGGTCAGGAAGACTGCGAACGAGGTGGTGTATACCCCGAGAAGGAGGAACGAAGCGATTGTTCAGATTCCTGTGTCGAGCAGGAAGGCTGTACCAACAAATGAACTTAGGGGGAGTTCGATCGATCTTATTGAGCGGATAGAGCGGATCACGATAAGCGGAGCGGCGTCAGCTCCGGCCTCTCAGGAGGCTACAAGCTCGCTCGGCAAGCTCTTGAACAGCTGCTCTTCCGACGACATTCATCCATTCTCCGCATTCCTCACCTCGCCAAGTTTCTCTTCACTTGTCTCTCCCAACTCTCGATCAGGACCGACGAGCCAAAAGCTAGGCGAAGCATCATACTCCGAAGTCTTCGGTTTCGGCACCGCCTTCGACGCTCCCGAGGTGGTCGTGAAGGTGATTCCTCTTATCACAGAAGCCCTCTATCGGCCTGGAGGAAAAGTCGAGCTGCCTGATTGCTCCGAGCCGGAGGACGTGCTACGAGAGATCATGATCACGAAGAAGATGGCTGGGCTGCCTGGAGGTGGCTTTGTTGACTTCCTCGGGTGAGCGCATCCCAAATCCTATCGAATCAAGCGCTCATTAGGATACTTTGCAGCGCTTTCGTTGTTGAGGGTACATATCCCGAGACTCTGCTCGAGCAATGGGATTCATACCGGAAAGAGTGCGGCACAGATAGCATTCGACCAGGTCAGTCACGTCCTGAAATCCACAGTCCTCCCGGCTGTAGAGGGAGAAAGATGGACTGACGATGGTTCAGACGGCTTTGGCGAGAAGCAAAACTTCGCCCTGATCATCCTCTCATATGGCGGCTCCGACTTGGAGATGTTCAACTTCGACTCGTCCACTGGGTGGCTGCAGGCTGCAGGTGTGTTCTGGCAAGTAGCCGACGCACTTGCCCGTGCAGAGCAGTGGGTGCGCTTCGAGGTGGGTCCGTCTCCTTGTGAGAGTACGAGTGTAGCTAACAAGTACAGCATCGGGACCTCCATGAGGGCCAGATCCTCATCTCCGGCCAGACGCCGACAGCTGCAAGCGGTGCGAACGACTATCTCTTGCCACACTGTTCGGCAGTCCGAGCTACCATCATCGACTTCGGACTGTCCCGCCTAGACATGCCGGAGAGCGAGTGGTCGACCCTTCCGGAAGAAGTGTATGAAGGTGTCGGAGCGCAGTGGGACGTCTACCGCCAAATGCGAGATCGAGTGGGCAGGAATTGGGAAGGGTCCCATCCCGTCACCAATGTGATGGTGAGCCAAGTTACAAGTCATCCGCGAAGCGACGCTGACAGAGGCGCAGTGGCTGCACTACCTCCTTCGAAGACTGCTTCACTCGACGAAGTCATTGCGCAAACCCCGAGCGAAGCCAAAGGTGATCCCCTCGACACCATTACGACCATCACGACGCGTTGCGATCGCGGCGCCAGCTCGGCGGAACAAGGTCACAAAGGAAGATTCGACAAAGGCAAGGGCGGCGGAGGCGTACTACGAGTTGGTCGAGGCTGAGAAATTGCTGGCCGAGAGCTTGGGTTCTGCACGAAAAGGCAGGAGGACAAGTGAGCAGCTGGGCTCGGCGGTAGGGGTGATGGCACGGGGAAGGGACATGGGTTGGATTAAGTGATGAGCGAGGACCTTCGGCAGACCAGATCGATACATCGAGCAGTCAGCAGCACAACGTTTTGGGATATGATGGACTGCTTGCCCCCGTTTCTGATCACCGGAGAGGATTCAGGCGACAGTCAGACAGATGAGGGGATAAGGGCATGTCAACAAGTGTAATCAAAAGTGCATGAAGGTCAGAGACATGCGCAGCACCCTACTCCGCTCCGCCGCCAGCCTACTTCTTCTTTGCCGGGTCTCCTGCCTTGGCCTTGGCCTTTCCTCGCACCTGCATCACGCGTCAGCACGGTTTCGATTGGCATCCCCCTGGATGGTGAAAGATAGATGCAAACACACCTTCTTCGATCTGTTCTTGCGCTCCTTACGAAGCTTCCTCGAGGCCTTCACAACCTTCGCCGCGAGGCCAGACTACATCACAATCTTCAGTACTGAACCAAACCACGCCATTACACCTATGATAGTGTGTCACAATGATAGATGACTCACTCGGACGAGACGGTATTTCGGCTCAAACTTCTTCTGACTCTCCTCATCATCATAAACCAACCCGAACCCCTGACTCGACCCGCCTCCGAACTTGGTCTTGAGTCCGAACACGACAACGCGCTCCTTGTCGGTCTTGTAGAGCACGGCGAGTTTCTCTCCGAGCTCGGTTCGGGATAGATTGGGTCGGGTGGGGTGGAGGACGGTTAGGACGAATTGCTTGCGATTGAGGAGACGGTTGGTTATGAATTTAGAGGTGCGCAGGGTCACGGGGCCGGAGCGATCCTAGAAAGTCGTGTCAGCGGATCGATCAAGACTATACACCGAGATCGCGGAAAGAGAGGGGAGAGAAGGGGTGGTCTTTGAGTCGTATGGGATCGCGATTGACACACGATCCCTTCGACACTATCCGGCTACCGCTTCTTTCCGCTGCTTCCCGCTGCGCGTCCCGCTGGCGGATGATGACTCACCATGATGGGCAACGTCTATCCAGACCGATCGTCAGAGCGAGCACGAAACAAGCAATGGCCTTGACGGAAGGGATTAAGGGTGGAGTTTTGCGGTTGCCGCCGGAGTTTCGCGGAGATTTGGGACGAGGTGATTTTGGCGAGATCATAACATCGTGGCAGGCGGGGTCCCCCTCGATCCGGTACGATTCAGTCTTTCGCCTGCTCAGCCGGTTCGAATCCAAAGCCCAAGGGATTATCCACCATGAAGCTCCTCTCCAGCTTACTCCTCCTGACAGCGGCCGTTCCCTCCCTCGCTCTTCCGACTCAAAGTCCTGCTCCTCATCGAGAGACCTTGTTGGAAGCAGGTAAGTCTCGCATACTCCAGCTCAGATCTAGGTTGACCGATGTACTTAGCCGCCCATATCAAGCGGCTCGTGCATAAGGTCAATACTGGGACGATGGCGAGTGTCTTTCCGGAAGACAGCGAGAATGCAGGTGAGCGGACAAACCTCAATCTCCGAAGTAATGCTGATGTCGGACCACAGGACGACCTTTCGCACTGATGGAGGCATGTCCGATCAAACAGCAGATAGTGTAAGCTGACCCTAGTCATGCAGTATCATGCCCCATGCTTTGACTCCCCAGCCCTCACCATGCTCCTCATGCCCATATCCCTCTCCACCCGCAACGTCCTATCCAACCCCTCTCATTCCGCAACATACACCATCCAAATGCCAATGGACGGGGTATCATCGCCCATGTCTCGGGGGAGAGTAGCATTCATCGGCGTGAGTGTCAGGTCCTGGTCTTCCACAGCTACCTGTGACTTCATTGAAGTCATCGGAGCTGACACGGTTCAGAACGTGACGTTGTTCCCTTTCAACGACATCTCAAAACCCGAACTCGCCCGACTTGAGAATTGCTATACCCACTACCACCCGGACGCGAAGATGTGGCTTCCCTACCAGCCACGCCATCCTTTCGATTCGAGTTGGGCGAGGTTTGAGCCGCAGGATATCTACTATGTTGGCGGGTTTGGCGAGTGAGTCTATGTTCTCTTCAGCTTCGGTAGCTCGTGCTAGCCATATCTGGTTGCTGATCGGGGAGCCGAGTTGACGGGATCACATAGCACACATTATATTGGACATATTCCGGTGGACGTGTACGCTGCCGCAGCAGAGGAAGACCTCGAAGTTTCCACTCAGCGGAGCAATCTTGTGCTCCAGTACTGAGCGAGTTTGGAATTCCGAGTTCATTCAATGTGACATATGCATCCACCCCAGCTCTTCAGCCCGGCCTAGGCAAATTCTTCTCTACCCATGTCCCCAATCCCTCCACCTCGACACCCCTCCTCCCATTCCAGCCTCCCCCCCCCCCCCTGGGATCCCAGCTCACCCCCGTAACCCTCGCCCAAATCAACTCATACCTCACCGCCACACTCTCCGGATCCCTCTCATACTCCCTCTCCAGCTCATCCACTCTCTTTACCCTCTCCACCACCTCCCATCCATGCTCCTCCATGCTCCTTCACCACCTCCACCACTTCCCGGAAGGTCTTCGTGTCCCCTGCGACATCGACCACACATCCCTTCCGACCCCACTGTCGTTGTTATTCAATACGATCCTCGCTGTGAGCCTCCCAATGTCTTCGGCGGAAGTCATGGTGATCGGATTCTCCCAAGCCCCTAAAGCCGTCACTGTCCTCCCCTCGAGGTTGACGATTCCGAAGAACGGCTCGAACAGGAAACTCGAGAAGATACCAGTTGAGATGATCGTCCATCTCATCTTGCTTTGGGACCGAAGGGGGTCCCGCACGTCGAGCTGCTCGTCGAATCCCGGCTGGCAACTCCCTCGACCGATCAGGTCGTAGTCCACCCCGAATTGCCAGGGGATATACCACCCCACCCCAGACTCGAGAGCTGCTCGACAGAGATTGAATCGGGTGCCGGGTCCACCGACGAAGCCCGATGCGGAGATCACGATATCGAACTTGGCGAAAATGAGGGCGAGTACGGATGGTGGGGAGGTGAGGTCGCGGTAGGTGATCGATACGTCAAGGGATGGAAGGGTCTGTTCAAGCGAGAGACGAGCGGAGCTTGAGGAATCAAGGGTACGGAGCAGGACAGTAATGAAGGGCTTTGAGGGTGGGAGGCGAGACCGCGAAGGATGATGGAGAGTCCCAGTTCGCCGGCGCCGAGAACGAGGATGGAGGTTTGCCTGGACATGTCGGCGGTGATGCAGTCCACAGTGCCCAGTCGAGTTCAAACTTCAATGCTCGGGGGTGGTCAACCTTTGACGTGACTGCGGACCGCTCAATATGGTGTTTCCACTAGATTTGGAGCAGGAGAGACGATTTGGGCGGAAAGATACTGTTTCCCCCGTATTACTAACCGGATCTTCGGGCAATCTCATTCGGCAACAGCTCACTCGGCAAACCACAAGGCAGATCCTCGCAGCTCTCATAAGCGGGTTTAGCATATCTCATCCTCGGCTACCTCCACCAATGCCCACATCCGGCTCCCAACCCTGCGCCCTCTGCTCCTCCCCTTCCCTCTACACCTGTCCCCGGTGCTCCCTCCGAACCTGCTCCCTCCCCTGTTCCCGCCTCCACAAGTCCAGATCCTCTTGCACCGGCGAACGCGACCCCACGGCATACGTCAGACTCCGCGACGTAGGCCAGGGGGTCTGGGCGGACGACTATCGATGGCTCGAGGAGGGACGGCGAAAGGTCGCGGAGTGGGGAGAGGGGATGCCGAGGGCCGTGAAGACGAGATCGGGAGTAGGCAGGGAGAGGGGGAGATATGGCAGGAGTGGGGGTGGAACGAAAGGACAGAGGGAGAAGAGGGGGAAGGTAGAGGGTGTGAGAGCGGAGTTGGGGAGGAGGGGTTGCGAGGTAGTTTTTCTGCCTGAGGGGATGGGGAGGAGGAAGATGAATCAGTCGACCTGGAATCCGAGGTCTGCTCGCTCCCTACCGCTTTTACCGTCCAAGCTGATGAAGAATAGGACGCAGACTCTACACCTCACGGTCCAGCTCAGCGTACCCCCGAACCTCCTCAAGCTCGAGGACAAAGCAGCCCTTGGACCGAAACTCATCTCCCACCCCCGAGTCCACTTCGCCCACCCCGACCCGACCTCACTACCGACTCTCGCCTCCCTCCTACCCCCAAACCTCAAGGTCGCCGATATAATCCTCGCCCTCCCCTTCGACTTCTCCGCAATCCGTCACACCCCTCCATCATTCTACGACAACCCCCGCGCGAAATTCTTCTACCCCGTCCTAGACACCGCGAAATCAGTCGCCGAGAACCTGAGAGGCACTTTATGGGTGGAGTTCCCGACTATCCGGGTCATATCGAGGAAGGAGTGGGAGGAGATGTTAAGGGTTAAGGGGGTTGAGAGGGTCATCTTCGTGCCGTTTGCGGAGGGTGTGACTGAGACTGGTGGAGCTGGTACTGGTGGACGGACGAGGGACTCGGGGTGGGGGGCGAAACGGAAAGTCCCGGTGGAGAACGTGCAGAGGACGGCGAGGAAGGCGAAGGTTGCACCGGCTCCGGACATGGGATTGGTGGCGCTGGAGGTGTATGAGTCTGCCGAGGAGAACGAGCCGGATGAGATTGAGCCGGACGAGGACGAGGACGAGCAGTACGAGGAGCTGGAGAACGGTGAGGTCATTGAGCTGGGCGAGGAGGTGTCTTGATGAGGTATGCGATAATATCGACTCGGCGTTCATTTCGGACATCTTGCATGATCGTAATGTACACTCGTACAACCCACCATTATGCATTCGTTTTCCTCTCAGACTCAGCACTTGCTCGCTCCCCTCCAATCCGAGCCATTTCCCCCCTTCCCCACCTCCTCCTGCTCCCTCCTCCTAACCACCTTCTCCTGACTCTCCCTCACCCGCCTCTTCCTAGCCCTCTCAACCCGATGCATCACCTCCCTCCCATATCTCCCCTCACTTCTCCTCTGTCCCCGCTCGAAACTCTCCTCACACGTCTTCATCACCGTCGTAATCTCCCTATCCCACCCCCCTTCGCTCCCGCCATCGCCTGTCCCCTCCGCTCCCGAAAGCCGCCGCCAGAAGTTCACCTCCTCCCGCATGTCGTCTCTCGTCTCCTTGGCGGCTCTGTATTTTGCGATCCGGAGGGCGTGAGATTTGATGCGTTTCTGGATGATCATGCTGATCGCCAGCGGTTGGGGTGTGAGACGGGGGAGAGGGGGATTATAGATCGTCGGTCGGAGAAAGGAGCCCTGCAACCTCGCTCGGGGTTGGCGCTTTTTGGTGAGGGCAAGCAGGCGGGCGTCATTTTGCCGTTGGGTGGCAGCGAGGTGAGATTCGAGATGGAGGATATGTATTCGAGTTTCAGGGGACGACGAGGTGAGGTGATCCAGCAGGGTATACCCTTTCTCGAGGAATTTCCGGGTGGCGGCGATGGATGTGTTGGACGTGTGCTTGCGCCATTGCTCCCCCACTCGTCGACGTATGGCGGGCAGGGCAAGTCCCCGGTCGAGATGCAGATGGGTCGCTCGGAGGAGGGGGCGGTAGAGAGACCATCTGGTGGGTATTGTGTGGGAAGGGTCGTGGAAGAAGGGGATTTGAGGTGGGGGTTTGAGACGGGGTGCGCGAAGGAGGGAGATGTGTGGTGGGAGGATGGGGGTGTAGGCGGTTAGGGTTCGGGGGGGCATGTTATCTATCCATATCGAGGACCAAGTTGAGCATTGCCGCTCGGCTCGTTCGGACGGCGAGGAGACGCAAAAAGGACGAAGCTATATGACGAAAGCCGTGCAGCGATATTGATCACTTGTCCGAGACGTTGGGCTTTGTGATGCGGAGGACGACGCAAAGTTGCAATGGAGGTAAAAACCTCGGTGGAGTTGAAGCGGTTCCAGAGAATTTGGAACCACTGGGTGAGCCCTTCTCATTGATGATGTCGGACAGCTCTCAACCACTTCATACTGCATCTCCCATTCACCAAGGCGCACCGGCCGTAGCATGCGAGTGTGAACAGCGGTCACGAGCTCATCGGGCTCATCCCGCATGCATGTCAATCCGTTGGTTTCTCCCAAAACTTCAACGGCTCATCACCATTAAGCAAGGATATGAAATAACGGTTGCCCTCCCACGCCACCTCCATCAACCCCCTCCATCCCCACCCGACACGTCGACTCGCCCGGCCATGACCGGGGAGGAGCGAAGGGTGAGTCGAGCGGCGGGGGGAAGAGGTGGGTAGAGGGTTAATCTAGGGGAAGCCGTGTCCCGTCGACTGGAAATATACGTCAATCGTCCCACCACCGATGGATGACGGGGAACGCTTCCGAGGTGTCGAACGCTGGAGCTGTCCGGAGAAAGCCAGCCGGGCCCATGGTAGGTCAATGGCAGGAGAAGCTGCCAAAATTATGGGCAGCAGCACCAGGAATCCGGACACGTGACATTTCTTAACTGATTACTCTGGAGTCAAGATCATCGTAAAAAAGTGGGAGGGCTGGAGGCCAAATCTGACCTCGATATCTGATGACGGCCGTAATCGCGGAAGATGGAAGTCCTGTCATTCAGGCGACTATGCTTCGCTAGGGTTTGCATAGCTGAGACGATGGAGTCTGGCCGAGGAGTGCTGTTGCTACTCCTCACAAGCCTTTCCGAGCCAACAGGCTCCGCGCTTCACCGAAACTTGTAAAAGCTGCATGGCTCTCCCCCGTTCCCCGACTCCACATGCCCGCTGATGTGTTATCGGGTTCTCAATGACCCAATATCCGTTCAGAGCGCACTCGAGGTCGAACGGCAGGACTACCGAGATCGCTGAACCTCGTAAGGTACCGGTAGGAAGGATCAGAAGAAATGCAGAAGACACTGCTTCATATCGAAGCTGCGAGACTTATCGCGGGTACGAATGGTGCAAGTAGACTGAAGGGTATGAATGCGCCGGGTATTGAACAGAGGTTACGGATGCGAGGCGCTACGAAGGCTTATCGTGATCATCCTTGATTGAAGGTATTCGAGCCGATTCGATCCCCATCATGGACCGTTCGGAAGGCGAGAGGTTGAATAGGGAGTGAGTGAATCGCCTATATTGACGCCGTATCTGCGAAATCCGCTTAAATCAAAGTTTCAGCATATGAAACAACGGGCGCACAGGGGAGAAGCAGTGCTCGTGCTCTCCGTAATCCACGTAAAGCACCATATAACCGACAAGCACTGGGTCTGCGTCAGTGAGAACAAGCTGGACTCGGGTAGTTACTGACGGCCGGCAGATACCCAACCACCAATGCCTAGCAGCTTGGCATTTTGTGATGGTAGGCGGTCATGCCGGGCGATACGAGCGAAATACTTCTCCGCTTTAGCCCGGGGCGGAATACGGGGTGGAAGTCGTGGTGTTTTTGGGGAAGCGGAAGACATTTCCTCTAGGGTCCACGACGAATGGGAACAGCTATACGGAGGGTGAAGCCCATAAACGAACTGCCTGATCCCTTCCTCTCGAATCGGAAATACTTCGGTAAATTCCGGTAGGAAATCACGATGTTGAGGGATGCTTCAGCGGGTACGACTCTTCCCTCGACAAGATATCCCCCTCAAGATTACAAGAGCACAGTACTTGACCTCTCCTCGATATCACTCCGCGCCTCTACGAGATGTCAGGTCTACCAAATACCCGCCGCATCATCCTCTCACACGACCCGAAAACCGGCAAGCCCGCGGTCATAGACGATCAAGTCCCCATGCAACCCCAGGAGTCCGGCGGTAGTCTCGGTGTGGCCTATACCCAGACGACCTTCGTTGGCAAGCCCGAGAACGCTTTAGCCGGGGCCACGGCTACTCCTGACAAGATGTTCATGCACTCGACAGGGGTGACTTCGGCCATCATCGGTACGTCGTCCTGTCCTCCGTTCCACCGCTCCTGACCATGGCTGTAAAAGACTTTAAACCTGGTCAGGAGTTTCCCATGCACTATACATCGTCGCAGGGTATGTCGTTTATTTTATCGCACCAGAATACGGACGGAGACTCACAAGAGACAGACTACATGGTCCTCTTGTCGGGCGAGGTCGAGCTCGGTCTCTCCGACGGGACTTGGAAGACCTTCCGGCAAGGTGAACTGATAGTCAATGCTGGGGCACTGCATGCTTGGAGGAACAACACGGATCAGTGGGTCCGTGAGTCTATCTTATGGCTAGTGTAAGACGAGTGTTAATGGAGGACGGATCAGGTATCCTCGTTGTCTCGACGCCCTCTGAGCCGCAACTCGTCAACGATAAACCGCTGGACGAGGAGCCGATCAAAGCAATGAAGCTGTTCTGATCTGGAGGAAGCCAGCCTCGGTCAGTATGACTGAGAGAATGAGTGGTCACAGATGCATAGCTGTGTTTAAGCGACTACCCGACATCTTATTCTGCCCGGCTGAGCGAATGAAGTACAGGCAGACCCATTTCTTCGGAATCAGATCGTCGGCGTAGACACCTCTGCAAGCAGTCCGTATGACTGCTACATGATCGCGTCAAATCCCCTCCCGCATTCTCCATATACCTCTTCAGATCACAATTGAGCTTTGCATCATGTCCGGTTTACCAAGTCTCCGCCACATTGTCCTCTCGCAGACCCCCCGAACATCGGAAAACCCGCTGTGATAGACGAAGATGTCCCCATGGAACCTAGGCCGAATATCGGCGCTTTCGGTTTGGCCTACACGCAGACGAGCTTCGTGGCCAAGCCAGAGAACACGCTTGGGAGGGCGTCACGAGGAAACCTGATGACGTGTTCGTCCACTCCACCGGAGATTCTATAACTATCGCTGATGAATTGTCCCGCCTTATGTTCGTGTCTTCGTTATTGATGAACACTGACCCTGAGCCTGGTATGAGTCTCCCAGACACTTTACTCCGTCGTTGGGTTCGTCCTGATCCTGAACCATACTGTGAGAAGTGATGACACCTAAATGCCAGATTACGTGGTACTCCACTCGGGCGAGCTCGAACTTGGTCTCTCGGACAGCCCTGGCGATCTCCTGATCAATGTGGGGGCCGTGCTGCTTGGAGGAAGAAGACGGACAAATGGCCTCGTGGGTCACATTCACAACTTCGGTCTATTGAGGATTCACATGAAACCGGCCAGGTATTCTTCGTGTCGCTACGCCGTGTGAGCCGCAGATGGTGAATGGCAAGCCGTCGTCCGAGGAGTCGGTCAATGCGATAAAGCTTTTTTGATCTGTAGGCAGTGTGGGTGGCTGGTGTGAGATCCAGATGGCAGCGAGGAAAAGATGAATGGCTGATCTAAGCGAGAAGCAGAATTCTTTCTGCCCGGCTTTGTCAGAACACGACGACGCCGTGCCCGGTCGTTCGGCCTGTGATGCACGATTTGCCCCGAGCTGCATTTGTTTCGACTCTTTCCGACCAGATGTCGCTCCCATCCACTCAGACCCTTCCCACTCGAACTCGTCCCCCTGACGAATCCCCTCCACTCAAATGATGGTGCTCGGAGGCATCCCATTCGAACCCATGATCCATCCCACTCGACCCATGGGTCATCGAACCCCACCAAGCCCGAGCCCGATGTCACCACTACTGCAGTACCTATAACAACTAACATGTCCAACCTCCCTGTGCACCTCACACTGCTCCCGCTCAGCCTCAGACCCGAGCGTCATGTCCGCACTCCAGCTCTCTGCTCCGCGCCGCATCGTCGTAGGCCACACCGCCACGGGCGAACCCGCAATCACGGACGACACAGTCCCAACAGTCGAAGTCGGCGGCAACTTTAGCGTATCCGAAGCGCTTGCCCAGACCGGGTTCGAGCCGGACCTCGATCGAGGCGTTGAAGCATAGGGATGTACCGGCTCAAGGGATGGCGCATCATGGTGTCGTCAAGCGTTGGGTCGGTGCGTCCTCCCTTCCTCATCTGTATAACTCTGCTGATTGAGGATGATTGCTTAGAGTTTCCTCCCAAAGGTGAGGCTCCAATGCATTACACAGATACCACCGACTACATCGTCCTCACGCATGGGACGTGCGAGCTAGTCCTTCACGATGGGAGTAAGAGCCGCGTCGTGCCAGGGAACGTGGTGATTGTGCATCACTGGTGGAGCAAATCGGAGACGACAGTGCTCGTCAGTCTCATTCCGATCAGTCCCATCTCATACATGGGATGGAAGGAGAACTGATGGACGAATAGGTTTCATCTCGGTGAATGTGCCGAGCATGCCGGTGGATTGTGGATGGGAAGACACTGGCCGAAGGTCCGATCAAGGGGGTTCATTTCTGAGCCTGAATGGGGCCGCCAGTAGACTTTCTGGTCGTGCATGCTTATCTTGTACATAAGCGGAAATACAAAACTCTGGGGGGCCACCAGCCCAATCAATGGCCCTCAAATCGCAGCGCTGTAATCCAACCTCCCAAGGTATACTGCAGCAGGCGTCAAGCCGTGCGTGTATCCCCGGATCCGATCCACGTGGGCGTTCCACTGGACAACCTCCACCGGCTCCACCCAGACGGCAACACGCGGGCCCATGAACATATGACATAGCCACCGCTCGAGCTCGGCTCTGACCTGGAGCCCCCAAGTCTACCTTTGCCCAAGCCACAACCTCATCGCCATGTCAGCGCCGAAGCTCTCCGCCCCGCGACGCATCGTCGTAGGCCACACTTCCACCGGTGAACCCGCCGTCCATGACGATACTGTCCCGACCGTCGCCGTCCCCGGGAATTTCCATGTAGCCCAAGCGTTCGTGCAAACGAGCTTCGACCCCGATCCGATCCAGGCCTTCTCGGGGATGGATGCGAAAATCGACGGGATGGTCCCCACTGAAGGTGCAGTCATACGATGGGTCGGTATGTCCCCCCCTCACACCTCTACGCCGGATCCTGACAGGTCCAGATTTCCCACCAAACGTCGAGACAGCGATGCATTACACAAACAGCATAGATTACTTGATCATGACAAATGGGACGTTCGAGCTCGTCCTGCACGACGGGAGTAAACGCCGTTTGACTCCTGGTGACGTGGTGGTGCAGCTCGCAAATGTGCATCAGTGGAATAATGTGGGAGATGATTGGGCCCGTCAGTCGATCTCGGTCTCGTGGTTGGTCGAGAGGTTGAGCTGATGGAAGTAGGTTTCGTTGCTGTGGTCTTGCCGTGCAAGCCGGTCATGGTGGATGGGAAGACGCTGGGGGATGGCACGATCAAGGCGACTCATTTCTGAGGCGTAGATGGATTGCCTATGAAGATTTTGACTATGGATGCATCCCTCGCATGTGCACCAGTGTAGCAGACCCATCCCTCGCATGTGCACCAGTGTAGCAGACCCATCCCTCGCATGTGCACCAGTGTAGCAGACCGGCTTCAACTGGCGCGATCGGCAGTATTGCCAAGAGTTCGCATTTGGCCCAGGCGAAAACTGAACAGTGCCAGTTCCCAGTCCTGCCCCGTGAATTGCACTCCCAGTCCCATCCCCGTAGACACCGGCCAATCCGTATGGCGTAAGGGCGAAGGCAGCGCGACGCGGCCAGAGGACTCGCCGATTTGAAGGGTATACGAGATGACAGGTACTTGTATCGCTACACTCAGGCCACACGCAGATGCGGTACCCCAGTCTTAGCCACGCATTCCTGCACCATCAACCGTATCTACTCTATCAGCATGACTCTCGCCACGATGCACTCACATCAATCACACCGGTTTCTACAGCTTTCACATTCAGAAAGGGTTCGTGGTGCGGGACTTCTTCAGTATCCTGGGAAGAAGGCCGGATGGTGTCTGCGGCTAGGGCTGGGACCCATGGTGGGACAGACTGGTTTCATCAGTTCAGGTATTCGCATTGAGCTTGAATGCGTACTCCGTCTGCGGGGTTGTTGGTAGTCGGCTCAAGGTCGTCCAGAGTCTCCACGATGATGGCGAAGGTCGTCTCGCCTACGTGACAATCTGTCATCTTCATTACATCTTGTGGCAAAGCGGGACGAGATGCACCTCGATTATCCTCCAATTGCCCATCAAGCGCCGTGAGACGTATCAAGAATCCTCTCAGCATCAGACTCAGCTCGTCCACTCCTGGAGCTCCAATCAATCTGCTTCATCAGCCGAGACTCAGCCCTTGACGGAAAACACACGGTGCCTCCCTCTGATGAGCTTCCGTGAATTTATCCATCCCAAGATACCCGAGATCGATGATGAATCTCTCCAATGGCAGTCCAGTATCTACAGTCTTTATAGCGATCGTGACTCGTCGGACGTTGCCCTTCTCCATCTCCTTCCCGATGAGGGAGGTGACCTCGGCGACATATTCGCGTACTTGGGGATGGCGGGATTGGTGGACCGGTACGCCGTGAGCTCGGCGACGGGTGAAGGTGGTTGCGGGGTACACCTGGCGAATGCAGAGGATGGTGTGGATAGTGACTTCGACTGTACGACTTCAGTCCGTTTTCGGCAGGAGATGGTTAGGAGTTGAGGAGACGAACGGAAGGAAGTCAAGGCCGTTGCGGTCTCTAGAGGCTCGAAGTCAGCCCTTGACTACTGGGTGAGATGTTCACGTACCCTTGAAGCTGAGACCCGCTTGAGTCGTCATCCCGCTCCTCCCGGCATATCGCTCGAATACGGATGAGAGAGGGAACTCGGACGACCGGAAGACGACTGATATCGCCACGTGGCTGGCTTCCCTGGATCCAGCTGATCGATCTCCCGACGATTTCGAATCTCATCACCCAAAATCCAACACAGGGAGGATGTGAAACAATGGGGCATGAATTTGATGGTTGGGGTAGTCGGACAGACAGCTTATAAGGAGGGTATTTTGAGTCTTGCTCTTCACTGACACCACATCTTTGCTCTTCCTTTTCCCGCTTGCTTGGACCTCTAACCCCGCCTAGACCTTCTTCGGGTTCGAGTCGACTGATCACTTCTTCCACTACTTGACTATCCCGAGCTTCACTCCTTTGCTCAGAAGTTTTCGCATGCGCCTTCGTGTCCCAGCACTCGCACCCGCAAAGTCTCAAACAGTTCCACGCGACCCTTCGATCCGGATCCGACCTTCGCTGCTCCCCGCAAACAGGTTGACCGACTCAGACCCACGACTCTCGAGAATGACCATAATCCGCGCCTTATCGACAACTCCAACGCTCACCCCACCAATCTCGCCAAAGAATTCCAAATCCATGCTCTGTAGGTCAACCTTCAGCTTCTGCAGTGTGAAGTGAACGTTGACGCCTACTCGTCTTAGCTACCGCTCATCCCGCCACGACCCCTGCTCAGAACCTCCTACGCCTACAGCGCCATCTTCTCACGCTGCCTACTGACCTCCTCAAGCACATACACCTTTCCAAAGTCCGCCAGGAATTCCCATCGCTTTACTTCAGCGCAATCCGAGACGATCTCGTCGGCCTGTATGTCTCCTTACTTTCATGGATGCGTGCTGATACAGTATGATTTCAGTGCTCCGATCGTCTATACCCCTACTGTTGGCGAGGCATGCCAGAAGTACTCGCAGATCTTCTCCGGGCCAGAGGGGCTGTACCTCTCCATCGACGACAAGGTCTGTTTGCCCCCCTCATCCTAGACAGAGCTAATGTCAATCCAGGACAAACTCCCAGCGATCCTCGCCGACTACGCTCGCAGTACCCCAAACACGCCGCAGATCATCGTCGTTACCGATGGATCCCGAATCCTTGGCCTCGGCGACTTGGGCATCGGAGGAATGGGCATCTCGGTTGGCAAGCTCAACCTATATGTTGCCGGGGGTGGGGTGAACCCGAATGGCTGTCTACCTGTTATCCTGGAGTACGTCATTCGTCATTGAGGGGGTCCTCGACTGATGGTCAGTATGGGGACCAACAACGAGAAGATTCGGGACGATCCGCTCTACATTGGTCTCCGCAGGCCTCGGGTATCGCTTGACGAGGTCAGTCGACTTGCCCCCTTGCTGAGCTATGAATAGCTAGCAAGGTGGTACCGGGTTGCTGACGAGCTCAGGCGACCAACTTCATGGACGCCTTCATGTCCGCTGCCTCGACCATCTTCCCGAAGGTCGCTATCCAACACGAGGACTTCTATTCCGAAGCGGCCTTCGACTTCCTTGAGCGATATCAGAACAAGTACAGGATGTTCAATGATGACATACAAGGGTGAGTGATGATCCTCATCGTCGAGGCAGCGGTTGACTGGTGCAGGACTGGCTCTGTGATTCTTGCGGGCTTCATCGCCGCCACGAAGCAGGCGAAAAGGCTGTCTGGCATGCAACTGAAAGATCACAAGATTGTCTTCTTGGGCGGCGGGAGCGCGGCCGTCGGGTGAGTCCCGTACAAACCGCGAATCTCTCTGTCTGGTGGCGTTGACTGAACCGGACTCACGGAAACTCAGGGTTGCGAAGGAGATGATGAATTTCTTCACGGTGCAAGGCCTTACCGAGAAGGAAGCGAGAGAGCGATTCTGGCTCATCGACACAAGGGTGGGTCTTACTCGAGCATGATCTCAAGCATGCTGAAGCGCTCTAGGGTCTCATCACCTACTCCCGTCCTGACGTCATGTCCGGCAAGGTCGCCTCGCATAAGAAGTACTTCATCCGTCAGGACACCGCTGGTCGCGAATTCGCCTCACTACAAGAAGTCATCGATCACGTCCGGCCTACAGCTCTCGTCGGACTCTCCACCACGTTTGGCGCCTTTCCCGAGCCCGTCGTGCGCCGTATGGCGGAGCTGAACGAATCTCCCATCATCTTTCCCTTGTCGAATCCGACCAGCAAGTGCGAGCTTTCGTTCACTGCTGCTCTCGAGTGGACCGACGGACGAGTCCTCTTTGCTTCTGGATCGCCTTACGCCCCGGTCGAATTTGCCGGCGAGGTCAGGGAGCCGGGGCAGGGAAACAACTTCCTCGTCTTCCCTGGGATCGGCTTCGGCACACTCGCATGCGGGGCGAAGAGGGTCACGGACGGGATGATCACCGCTTCGGCGATCGCGCTGTCCGAGGCGATGGATGAGGAAGAGGTCGAGGCGGGGTTGCTTTACCCGAGGCTCAACAGGATCAGGGAGGTTTCGGCAGCGGTGGCAGCGGGTGTTGTCAAGGCTGCGCAGAAGGAGGGCTTGGACACCGAGCTCCACCTGCGCAAGCTAGTTGAGCCTTGCCGGTCCCGGAAGACTTTCCGCTGATTGTCTCAGACGATGAGGCGCTTTTGGAGGCGATGAAGAACGCGCAGTGGTGGCCGTGAGATGTGTCGTGATTTGCCTCACACGAGGCGGACTTCACTTATGACGTTCCGAGCTTACATGTATAGTCTAGACGAGACGTCGTAGAGCTCTGGATTGGAGAGTAGAGTCGGAGAGCATTCTCTACATATGCATACGGTGGAAGTCTTGACAGCAAATCAGCATTATCGCTTCGAAAACTTCCGTAGGAACGTGATTGCCTCTTCCTGCCCCGATTTCTGGTTCGCTCTTATGATTCTTTGGATTCCTGAATCTGGTGTTCAGCTCGCAAACGGATCATCACTACTACTGTCGCCAGCTCGACATGCGGAGTCAAGGTCGACCTAGCTCAACCTAACATCGTGACCCGATCGTTCAATCAGCTTCATCATAGCCCCAGTTTTAGCTCAGCACATATCTGTATCCCTCTACTGGCTCGAGTAGCGCTGCGACGATCCACGATCATGGCGACAACCATCTCCCTCATCCCTTCCCTGGACCTCTCCACGCTAGGGACCTTTCAATTCACCCGTACCCTATCCCAAAGTCCGTTTTCCTCCCTCATTCCCCCTCCCTATATGCTGACCAGGAAGTAGGCAGTATGTCCGGCTCCACCTACCTCCTCGGGACCATCCAATCCCAACCCGCCATAGTCCACCTCGAACGAACGATCCTACCCTCCGAGAACGCTCTGAAAGTCATCGATTCTGGCCTCGCCGAGCTCAATGTCTTCCTCGACAATAAACCTGTTTATCCTCTCTCCTAAAGCCACGAGGGGTAAAATGCTGATGGGGAAAGTACTACTCGGCTCACGGCTTCCTGAACGAGACGATCGACCTCCCCGACTTGAAACTGACGGTCATCTGGCCAGCTACGGAGGTACATATCAAGAAGTACTCTTCACAACCGAGGTTCATGGTTAGGGAGACGCCAGAGATGTATGAGCGGGTGGTGGTCCCGTACATCACGTCATTCCCGCCTGATCGACTGAGTTGGTAGGTCCTTTTGGCTGGCTAGGCTGATGGGACCAGGGTCTATAATATCCTGGAGGGTCGGAAAGAGGCGGAGAGGGTGCTGTTCGATGACAAGGAGGAGAGCGGGTTTTTAATCCTCCCGGATCTGAAATGGGATCAGACGTCCGTGTCTGCTCTCGTACGTTCCCGTGTGTTCACACGACATAGCCCAGGTTGCTGACGAGATCAGTACCTCACAGTCCTCGTGCGCGATCGCCGGATCCTGTCTCTAAGAGATCTCACGCGGGGACACCTACCTCTTCTCGAGGCTATCAAAGCCCAAACTTACCGTACCGTCAAGGAGAAGTTTGGCGTGGAAAGTAACAAGCTGAGGTTGTTCGTACATTATCAACCTTCATACTGTATGCCTTGCCCTGCCAGGACCGAGCTGATCGGACAGATCACTTTCACGTGCATGTGGTGCATATCGAGCATCAGGGGCTGGCGGGGATGACGGTGGGCCAAGCCCATCTCCTGAACGATATCATCTCCCTCGTGCGTCACCTCTCTTCTCCTGAGACTGTCATTTGAGAAGCTTTATGATGGTGCTACAGCTTGAGCTCTCGCCGGACGCGCCCGAGCTGTCGCTGCTCGCGAGGATGACATTCACCTACGCCCTCGGGAAGGAGCACGCGCTGTATCCCGGCTTGATGGCCGCGCAGGGTATCCCTCCCGTGACGATAGAGGAGTGAAGGAGGATTGCCGAAGCGCCAATCGATTGACGAAGCGCCAATCGATTGACGACAGTATGTCGGGGTCCAAAAGTGACCATAGCCCATCTGGAGCTCTCGTGTCGAAGGGCGAGACATTCCCGTGGGGAATATGGATATTCGGTTCGGGACGACGGCGCCGGAGACGAGATGATGGTCGCTAGGCCTGAATCGCTAGTTTGCGATATGCACAATCGTGCTGTTCCCCGTCTCAGCTCTCCACCTTCTTCTCCACCCTATGCGCATAGTAGTCCCCCACCCTCCTCGTCGCCCATCCAAGGAGTTCCCTCCCGCTCTTCTCCCTCACCTCCTTCTCCCGCTCCTCCTCAGTCTTGGTCGGAACCGGCTCATCGGATCCATCGATGATCACCTCGCCCACACCCTCACTCAACAACTCCCTAAACATCTCATCCCGATCCCCATCTGGCAGTTGCACCTCTTTGACGAGATCCATCAGACCGACCAACTCGCCTAGACCGGACATGAGCGCGACCTCTTCCTCGGAATCGGGAGGAGGCGGGTTCAGCGCTGCGAGTCGGTGGAGGCGGTGGAATGTCTCGCGAGTGATTGAGGTGGGGGTGATTTGGGGGATTGAGGATGGCAGGGGGTTGAGAGGGAGGCCGAGGGGGGATGTGGGGATTTGAGGATGGAGGGGGTCGGGGGAAGGCGGTTTGGTGGTGTAGCTCCGCGGGCGAGGGTTTTGATGATGAAGGGTCAGGCGAAAGGCGGGGAGCGCTCTGCTAGACGTTGACGAAGGAAACAGACTCATTGCTTATACAATCTTGATCTTGCTTCAAAAGGAAGGATGAAGGGCAAAATCAAGCGAAAAGCCAGAATTGTGCCCAATTTGTTCCCCACCATTCCGTATCATGTATTTCATAGTGCCATTCCTCGACGCTATGGACCCTCCCCATCCATCATTCACAGTCCTCCGTATCAAACGTAAAGCCACCGAACCCCCTCTTTCCTCACTCGGTCCGTCACCCCTACTACTCCATGACCCCCCCCCCCCCCCTCCTCCCTCTCTCTCATCTCCTTCTCTCTCTCTTTGGTTGCTTCAATCTCCTCCACGTGCTAGAGTCAGGACCAGCTGAGACCTCTCAGTGATCCAAGACACCACCCAGACGCGCTTCAAGAAACGACGCGACATCTCCTCTCGAGCACGAGGAGTGTTCCGGCTGGCAGAGACGGTACCTGATACATGGCAGGGTGAAGGGGACGAGGCTGCTTTTCTCCAGGTCCGTCGTCACCTCCCCGTCAACGAGTAACAAGCTGATGAGCGCAGGAACGGATCCAAGGTCTGCTCGAAGCTCGAGATGAACCCGAACTATTACCCTCCCCAAAGACCGAGAGACTCCCGAAGACAGAGACGATGCCGACGGCTGCCCCGCCCCCGCCACAGTATCAGTACCGAGTCGTCCCCCCAACCAGCCCAGGGACGAAAGGGCTTCTCCTCCCACCCCGAGTCCTGACCATCGCCGAGTGAGCTTGCGCTCTTGTGGCTGGCACAAACACGAGCTCATGCTCGGCAGGACGGACAAGTCACAGAACCCCCTTGTTTTCGTGGACGCTCACGCCGTGACCTCTCCACCGAGCTCGGCTGGTCCTTCTCGCAGATCCTCGAATGGGACTGGGAACGCTTTAGGTGCCAGGCTGAAGGATGACGGAGAGATGGAGGCGTTCCAGTCGATGTTGCAGGAGTATCTCGATTGTGTGTATCCCTTCTCCTCTCTCTACTCTTGGATCCCAAAGGGTTGACGAGGCAAAACAGTCGAGCGGCCATCTCTACCCCCAGTGCTGCCCGTTACCTCATCGCAGGGCAAGCAGATACCACCCCGCCCGACTACCGAGACCGAGCAATATGTTTACGACCTATACTTCCGTGATCTCCGGCCTTCGTTATCCTCAACACCCCTCGGTCTAGGCGCGGGTGACGGCGTATCCATCGGTGCCTTGTTGGTCTCAATTTATGTGGAGTTCCTTCAACGCTGATAAGCAGAACCTACTAGGCTAGGCTACGAAGACCTCTCCCCCAGCTCCAGCCCCGACGCCTCCGAGCCGGAAGACGAAGCTGACGAAGATTCCAACGACGAGGATTTCTATCGGAATGATTATCCAGAGGACGAGGATGCTGATGAGGATATGAGAGGGTATCGGGATGCTTTTTCGGATGAGGAGGAGAGGGGAGGGTCTGGTTCTGAGGAGAGAGCGGAGTGGGATTACCGATGACGGGCCGGTCAATCTATTACCGCATCTGGGAGACCGGATCATTACCTATGGAGAGTATCGCATACAAACATGACCGACTATGCATTGAGATGTCTTTGCTGATGCGCTGCTCTCCTCGTCCTCTGCGTTAGATTCTCGCCCACCTCGCTCGTCCCTTTGGGCTCAAAGTCATCCCCGGCGATACGCCACGATCCTCCTCGCCTCCTCACTCTTCCGCTTCACAAGCTGGACCACCTCCTTCCCCCAAACCTCCTCCACTCCCTTCCCACCCACCAAACATTCCTCTTCATGCCTCTCCCCATCCTTCCCACTCATAATCACCAGATTATCCTCGCTCACCTCCCTCTCCCTCTCCCACCTTACCGCATATGGTTTACTCAATACCGCATGAGGCGGGATCGTCGTCCGTCCATGATACAGATCCTCGAATACCCAACCGAGATCGTCCGTCGAGATTGTTAATCGCTCTTGAACGTCGAGATGGCGGATACGTTGTTCTCGCTCGGCGAGACCGCGTTCGAGGGATTGGTAGAGTTTTCGTCGGTTCTTGATCTCCGCGGCGTCGAGGAGGGGCTTGCCCGCCACATCGAGAAGAATGTAGGTCGCGATGTTGAGGCCAAAGATCGCGGGTAGGGAGCCTGCTCGCGGGTCAGGATGAGGAAGACGAAAATGAGAGGAGCATACGCACCGAGAACGGGGAGGATGCGGACTCTGAAGTCGTCGAATGCTTGGAGTTCCTTGACCGAGCCTTTCTGGAACTCCTCTTCAGGCAAGGGTAGGAGCTTCACCTCACCCGGGACCTCTGTCGAGTACACGACGCTAGACCCCGGCCAGTATCAGCTGGGAAAGACATGGATGTACCGAGGCAAGCGCACGGGATACCCGACGAGATCCCATTGATCCGTAATCTCCGTCTCACCGACCGTGCCAGAGGGTCCTCATACGTATTCGAGATATCCCTACCTCCCCATCAGCTCGGCGTCCGTCCGTGGAGAGCTCGGGTCGACTGACGCTATTCGCACTCGCGTGGGATCCCGCTTCGCCCCCGCCCCCATACTCGAGAAAACCTTGATCCCCTTCTCATGACAATGACTCAACAGATCGACCTTCGTATCGATGTTATCGATCGCGTCGACGACCCAATCGGCGCCTTCGAGCCATGCTTCTCCCTCGCCTTTCCGCCACAGCCCGACTCGGACGTCGATCCTGACGGCAGCTCAGCGATGTAGAGTACGGACATGAGGAGAGAAGGCGTACTGGGCCCAGGGAGCGATTTTCTGAAAGAATCTCTGCATCGCAATGACTTTGGGGGAACCGACGTCTTCGAGAGTCGCGCAGGCATGTCGGTTGAGAGAGGAGAGCGTGGTCAGGTCGAACTGCTTTGTCAATCGGGTCACCCTCGAATCGGACCTACATCTATCAGGAGTAATCGTCCGACACCACTGCCTAACCGTCAACCAACGTGACAGTCCCAAAAGGAGAGAAGGACGTACCTCCGCAAGAGCATGAGCGCACACCAGCTCCCTACACCTCCACACCCAACAACCGACACATAACTCCCCCTGACCTTCCCCATCGGCTCCTCCCCCAAGAAATTGTAGTTCCTCGTAAGCTACCCAGATCGCACCGCCATCAGCCCCACTCCCTCATCCTCTCCAGTGTAGCGTGAACTAGACCCACCTGCTCACGGATCAAACCCTCATCGTACTCCCCCCTCTTCCACTCCCTCACCTTCCTCCCTCCACCAGGCGTCCTGACCCCCTCAGCATGACGCTCCGCCACTTCCTCTGGCGACTCCACTCCACTCCCCGCTCGGGACTTTTCCCATTCTTCCACGTCCTCGCCTACTTCTCGTTTCAGTCGCTCGGTCCGGTGTTCTCGCCGGAGGGACTGGAAGGAGAGGATGAGGGAGGTTGTGGTTATTGCTGTGGCTAGGGCGGTGAGCAGGAGGGATTGGCGGGTCGAGAGCTGAGAGAAGGACATGGGAGTTGTCGGAGTGATCTCGATGGATGGCCACCACGCCGACGGTCTTGACGGATGAGTAGAATGGATACACAACAATGATGAGAAATGTGATACGAAACCAAGGGATCTTTGAGCCGGAATGAACGCGAATGCTTTGCCGACCTTCTCGCTTCTATCAACAAATTCCTGCAACTCGATCTTCTCGTACCGGCATATATTGCATTCATACTTCTGACTTCTCCCATGCTATCATCTAGGCACAGGTCACAACGAGAGGATCGAGAGGAAGGGTAGGGTAACAGATCCTGGGGGGTTGAGCAGGGAGAGGTATGAGGTGTGTCATGGCACGAAGATACTGGCTAGAAGATGCACACCTCACATACGCTGTTGAGACTCAGATGCGCCGAGGCGAGCTGCGGCGTGAGGAGGAAACTTGAGCTGGAGTTGGCCGTTTGATACTCCGGGACTGCCGTATCCTGGCTGAGGTGTGCCGTTGCCATTGGAGACGTTTCCATTCGCCTGACCTTGCAATTGCAACTGTTGCTGCTGCTGAGCCATCTTCGCCATGTTCATGATCCTCGCCTTATTCCGCGCTTCGACGAAGGCTTGGATGTTCGTGCCAAAGCCAGCCTGCTGAGAGAGTCGGGCGAGTTCGAGCTGTTCCGCCGTCATCCCGCCATTGGTCTGGTCTCCGTTCATCTGCTCGCCCATACCGTTAGGTAGCTGTTGGACTGCCGCTTGCTGCTGAGCGAGGGCCACAGCTCGCGCTTGGAGGATACGCTGTTGCATCGCTGGATCCAGCGATTGACCGGGTTGAGGGAACCCATTCTTGCCATTCGGAAGCATCATCCCGTTCACCATCTGAGGTGATTGGCCGTTCAGCGGTAATTGCTGATTCGGATGCATCGAGTTGCTTGGCGAGAGGGACTGTCGAGGTTGGCTGGGCGGCGGCATCGAAGCTCCGTTCTGAGATGACGGGCGTTTGACGACAGGTGGACGACCATTCTGAGGCTGATTGGGTACACCGTTTGGAGGAAGCATCTGTTGCCCCCCATTGACGGCCGGACTACCGTCACCAAACGGAACGCGCTGCTGCACCTGTTGAGCTTGTGCTGCCATCGCCTGCTGCTGAGCGATCGCCTGCTGTTGCTGCATGAGCTGAAAGCGTTGAAACTGCTCCATCTGCTGCTGCTGAAGAAGCTGTTGCTGCTGCAGATGCGCAGCGACTAGTTGAGGGTTCGGCGGGACGAGTTGAGGGCGAACAAAGACTGGGACGGGCGGCATCTCGATAGGTCCATCGAGCGCAGCAAGGGCTTGAGCGAGGGGACTCGGATCCGGGCGAAGCTTCTCGATGTCCTCTTCTTGCAGGAGGGTGATGCGGTTGCGGATGTACCTGTGGACAATGTCAGTGATTAAGAGTCAGCTACAACCTAAAACTGACTTTGGGTCGAGGTCATCGATCAGGACCCAATCGCCGTTCCCTGCAACGCCCATACCCACGCCCAAAGCTCCTCCGTGATCCACATCGTACCTCCAAACCTCATTCAGCCGTCGCCTCTTGGCCGAAAATTCGTCCGTATCCTCCTCTTCCTCCTCGACCTCTTCGATGGACTTCGGTCGCCGCGAGCTTGGCCGGGAAGATATAGTATCAGGGAACAGCAAATCGGAGGCATCATCGCCAGCACTCGAAGCGGCACAACGACGCCGTCCAAGCACGGGGTTCCTGCGGTCGAGGCGAAGGATACCACCCCGACCTCTGCGTAGACGAAAGGATGGAGGGCAGAGGAGCTTGTCGTCTTCGTCCTCGTCGTCGTTGCGCATGAAGGAGTACCGAGGATCGAGAGCGGTGATTGGTCGAAATGAATGAGCGGCCTGAGACAATGGCAGCGGTTGATACGATGACTAAAGAGGATGAGCTCATCTCTGCTCCCAAGTACGATACACTCACATCCGTTGCGTCGTCCCACTGTAAGTCCGCCGCTTTCTTCTTCGCCAGTTCCTCCTCGAGCCGCTGCCTCAACACCGCCATCCGCTCCCTGAGCACCTCGGGCGCCGATGATCTCCCCGTCGAGGTCAGACCCTTCTCCGCCAACTTCGTCGCTTCCATCGCTCTCTCCCTCTTCTCCCGCTCGTCCCGCTCCCTCTCCGGCAACCTCTTCCTCGGCACACTCTGCTGCAGATGATGTCTGCCGAGTAGGTTGGTATTGACAGTCGCCGCCTGGACCCCTGTCGTCCTTCCCGTGATCACCTCCTCTTCCTCTCTCGTCATGCCCAAGCTCGGCCACCGCCGCTTGGTCTCAAACAACTTCCATTTGGCCTCCCACAGCTCTCGCTCCGCCTTGTACAGTGCCGACTTCTCCTGCTCACGCCGTAGGACCATCAGGGAAAGGTTGTGCGCGGATCGTAACTCAGTCTGGATCTTCTGCATCCGCTCAACCGAGAAATTGTCGGTTCGCCGAGTTTTCCTCGTGGCTCGAATGTCACGACGTCGAAAGCAGACGTACGGATCACCATCGTTCGTCTCGTCATACTGCGGTCGGTCAGCAACATTGACCTGAGCGTTTCAATCACTCACGTTTAGGATAGGCATAATGGTCCTGCCCTTCCGCTTCTCTCGACGAACCTTCCAGTGCGGGTAGATGCTTCTTGCCATTCGACTGAGCGACTTGAGTTCGGGTAAACCTCTAGGAACTTCGTTGCTCGGCAAAAAAGACGCGGAGATAGGTGTAGCGAAGAGGGGTTCGACCGATGAGAAAGGGGGAAGAAGGGATAGGTTCTGCAGCATCCCGTCAGGGATGGTATTCACTCACCGAGATAGCAGTCAAGACTCACCGTATGGAGCATCGGCACGCTGTCCTCTGCATGCTTCTCCAGCACACCCATAACATACTCGAAAGTGTCCTCAAAGATGAAGACCGGCGCCGGTGTTTCCTTCTCCCTGTCCTTCCCCTTATTCCTTGACGGCCGTCCAGCGCTAGGAGGCGGCATCCGGTTTTGCCCATGACTCTCTCTCAGCGGGCTCTGCACCGGATCTCCACTCGGCCCCTCCGCTTTGGCATTGAACGCCGTCAACCATCGCTCATCCTCGTCGTCCATGCAGTATCCCAGCCCGCCCAAACCCCCACTGCTCTCCTCGACCGTATCGCTGAACCGAACGTATCCATTGGGCTCGACGTACTTGTGCGTCTGGTAGAGCTTGGCGTAATCGGTAGTCTCGATGAGACCGGTAGCATCGGGGGTGGGGATGTGGTAGTTGAGGGTGGAAGAGGAAGCGCTAGGCTCGGTTCGCGAGGGTTGCCGGTGATGGGGTGTAGGGGAAACAGGTTTGGTGATCGGTCGGGAGTGGAGGAGGGATGCCGAGGAAAGAGCTGCTTGGAGATGGTGTTCCTACGAATTGTCAGCTGAACTTTTCAGAAATCTCTCTGCCACGACCAGCTGCTACCGTCCTCGCCTTCCCGATCGGGTAGCAAAGTGATCCACCTTCCACTCGCCCGATCCCGTCGTTATGCATGGGGGTGAGCATGCAGAATCCCACGGAGGCTCTAGAGCCTATCCCTGCCAGCCTCATGCGCGAAAGCAGAAGGTCAAAAGAAGCCCGCAATGACCCAAACGATACGTGGGAAAATCGCGAAAAACACAAGAGCGCGCTTGACACGCGTGGCCCGCCCAAACATACACCGCCCCCTTCCGCCGCCGACCCAGTCGACTTCAGACCCCCTTTTGACGGTGATGCCAATAGGAAACACCCCCTCGATGCATAGTGAAAGTGGAAGCGCGAGGCCACTTACTAGTAACTCTCCACTCTCAACCCCTTTTGCTCCAACATGCTGGTGCTTGGTCGTCTCGGAGGAAGAGCTCGTTTCGTGATCCCAGACGATCGTCTCGGCATTTCTGAGGTCGACTTTGTCTGATCCACGGTAGATTAAAAGTTTGGTTTTGTTGGTGACCCTCCCAGCACGACGGGACGATGTCACCATCCTGCTGAGGGGGATAGATGGGCTTGGACAGGCCGCTGCAACCCCGTCCTGAGGCCATTGATCACTGAGTGGGGCTGACTGCTGACGCCCGCCCGGTAGCTGCCCGAAAAGGGTCTACGCAAATTTTCCGGGAATTTGATCGGGAGCTTACGATATTGGTGTGGCACTTTTCAAGCAGCCAAAAAATGGCCATGTCTGCCATGTCCCGTCTCTTGCAGCATGCTCGAAGACGCGACGAGACGTCACAAGATTCCGGCAGCCTAGAGGCGCACGGATCACAAGCCTCCGATGTGAGATCAGGATGACACGATGCAAGTGAACAACCTGCAAGCTCAGCCATCGTCAATGACCATCGGCCTCACACCCCTTCTTCCTATGGGAGGCAGATAGACGCACTATGTACGCTCCGACCTGCAATCCACAATCCGTACACCTGTGAACAGCTTGACAGGGTATGAGATATGTGAGCAGCCGACTCACATTACCACTTCGACCGCTTCTTCCACCCCTTTCCGCGACCATTCTCCATTCTCCCGAATTGCAGATCCCCGTATTTCCGCTTTGCATATGTACCCGCCCCCTCATCTCTCACAAGACCCTGTACCACCTGACCAGGCCTATAGCGTGCCTCTCGAGAAACTGTCGAGTCTTGCAAGTGCCTAGGCGGTTCGACCAGAGTCCCAATCTGCCGTAGCAATCAGTCTCTGTTCCGCTTGACGCACGAGATTTGACGCACAGCAAAGACCTTCGGAAGCTTGCCAGACTTGTTCCCGCCTTTCATGAATCTCTTCGGATCGAGACTATTCGCGAGGGATAACGCTTGGTAGTCCCGCTTCATCTTGGGCAGCAATTCGCTCTTCGGTGTGGGCAGTGCTGCCCAGAGCTCAGACGGCGTGGCTTTCCGAGGTTGCTGTCACAATTGTCAGCTCAAGCAAAGACTAGTGAAAGGAAACTCACAGCGGCTTTCTCCTTCTTGCTTAGCTCTCGTTGGTATGGTCGGTCATCTGGCTCCGGCGCCTGGTCTGTGCTTCGTCTTCGGGAAGGACCAGCTTCGGCTAACTGGGCGTGAGCTTGAGCTCGACCGGTCTTGTCGAAGGAAAGGTGAGGGCGTGGTAAGGTCGGCACATTCATATCTGGTATCGGGCTAAGAGCAAAATCATCAGGACTGCTAGAAGCACCAGCAGTCAAAGGACTAAGCAGCACTCACGCCTCTTTCCGTGGTGGATCGTCTGGCTTGTCGAACTGCAGCATGACCTCCTCCCCGTTCTCCCCAGCACCACCGCCATTCCCCACTCCGAAATCCTTCGCAACCGCGCTGACCCGAGCCGCTTGGAGTAGCTTCTCCAACCGCTCATCCTCCTCATCACTATTTTCCTCCTCTTCCTCCGTCCCCGTGTCACTCGTCTCCTCAGAATCAATATCGCTATCCGAGCTATCTGTCGATGAATCGGACCCGCCCGTACTGTCTTCGTTCTCTGAAGTCGGTAGTATAGCTGAGACAATCGGCGTATCCAAACCTGCGGGAGCCTGAACTTCTTTCTCCGATCCAGGAACAGACTCTTGATCCGCCTGAATCACAGCCTCCTCCAGCCTTCCTCGATCATTATCATTACTCTCCGGTCCATGTTCGGCGTCCCCCTCCTCCGAGTCCTTCGCGCTTGGGAACGCCTCATCTTGAGCTCCATTCACTTCGTCGGCAAGCTCCGGCGCTTCGACAGCTGTTTCCCTTTCCTCTTCCCCTTGCAGATGCCGAGCCTCCGTCAACCTTTTATGACGTGAGCTTCGAGTGCTCCCATCAAGATCCTCGATGCCCATCCCATCGTGAGCCAGTGAAGTCGGTGTGGCGTGCAAGAGCTTCGCAGCTTCCTCAAGGGCCAGCTCATCTGCACTGCGGTGATGGTGAGATCTAACTCCAGGTGCCTGGTAGCTTGAGCGAGGTTTGGCGGAGGATGAGCGGGTTTTCGGGGATCGAGGGAGCTCAAATGTGGGAGGGGGTGGAGTCGAGGGGACAGCGGAACTTCGGCGAGTTGTCGGCATGGTGGTAGAAGCAGTTGGGTCCCTTATAAGGAGCGACCGGGAAGGAGCTTGCTACGGTTCGACCGGAGCTTCTAGCTGATTATAGGCAACCTTGGGAAATTGAGACGTAGATGGCAGAACGAAGAATGCAAATCTGAAACCCAGCCGGAATCCCGGCGAAATTACCGGGCAGGCACGGAACAGGGTCGATCTGATGAAATCCTCTGCAGTTTTGCCACAGTCAAACATGGCGGTGGATTCCGGACGTCTGTGAAGAGACCCGGGGTTTAGGGGAGATGCCGCACGCTGATAGTAGCTCCGTGCCGGACGACATCACAACGTGAGTCCGTCGTCGCCGTTGACCGAACCCGCGCGGCAGAGATGACATGAATTTCACCAGTAAAGCGGAATTTTATGCTCATGTCCACCAAAACCTCCTCGATCGTTCACGATACTGGGCAAGTATTCTCACTACGCCAGTCATCAGTACTGACATCCCCTTCAGGTCTCGAACCTCGCCCAGGTCTCCTCCCTGCTCTACCACGCCTACCTCTCCTCCCCACTGTATGGTCTCCACCCAGATCACCCCCATACACCCGTGATCAATTGGGTCGGTACGTCCACTCCATCTAATGGCTTGCCGCTTCGCCATCTCATTTGGGTACAGGCTTCTACATTCATCCTCCAAACAGCTCGGTTCGACATCCCGAGCCACTGGTCTTAGGCCATACAACGGCCGACCAGCTTGTACCTCCGTCAATCCCGTGGCTGGTCATGGGGTGTGCGCGGATGCTTTCGTCATTGGCGAGGGACTGGTCGTCCCGGATATGGAAGCTTATCCCGGTCATATCGGTACGTCATGCGAACCGTGGAGCGATCAGAGCTAAGAATGGCAGCTTGCGACGGTGAGACCAAGTCTGAGATCGTCATACCACTGCGAATACCTTTATCGGGACCACCGATCGGAGTCTTAGATTTGGACTCGACCGTACTACGGACATTTGACGACAACGATTTAGCGGGATTAAAGCGGGTCGTAGACATTTTGGGCGAATGCTGCGATTGGACATAGATGCATAGATATAGTACAAACTGCATGGGTTTGTGTGGTATTCGCGATGCAGTGTATCTTCTTATGTCGCTCGGTGGGTATCAAATGCCGACGCGCTGGCGCTCGAGAATGCTCTTCTGCGATGCGTCACGGGATACTCGCCTGCAGACAAGGTCAGCTCGAGGTTGCGAGTATGGCGGAGATTCCGGCCAGCTGGGCATGACGTGAGGCAGAGTCGTAGGCGGAAGGAAGGATGAGAGGGGAAAGGAAGGACTTAAACACAGATGTCTGCCCGAGTCCACTCACCAATAGTATTCCAGGACGTCATGCGCGGCGAGCCGTTGCAGAAAGCCTTCATCGTGTGTGATGACAATGAGCTGGAAGTTCGCCTGCCTGCGACGTTCACGGATGATCCTGTTGGAGGCAGTCTGTCAGTGCTGAGTTCCAGAATGTAACGCGCTGCTCACTCAGCGAGGGCCTCGGCGAGAGCGTTGATGTTCTCCTGATCCAGATTTGTCGTTGGCCTGCGGTGGTCAGCGAGAATAATGTTAAGCGGCCGACATAGTACTGACTCGTCCAGAGCGAGCACTCCACAGCCCTGGCCGAACGACTCCGCCAAAGCCAAGCGAATTATGATAGAGGCCAATACTTTCTGTCCCGCTGAACACCGTCCACGCATATCCAGCTCGACGTCGTTCTTCACCATTACGACGCGGTAATTGTAAGACTTGCGGGTCGTGGTCGAGGTGACTTCGTCGTGGTCGGAGACGATGCGGATACCGTCAATGTCTAGGCCGTGTCAGCCATGCACAGGCATGATCAGATGAAGGATTTACCGGTGCCCTGATACGTCTTGTTCCACAGATGACCGATCGTGTCGTTGATCTCGTCCATCTTGATGGCGTGATACTTAAGGATTGCGCTGATACCGTCAGCTGAGTGTCATTGAGATTTGACAACGCAATTCACTTGTCGAGAGCCTTGCCGTACTTCTCCAAATCATTGTTGGCGAACTCGCTGACCTAAGGTGGTATCAGCTTCCAGTTCAGATACTCGCGGCATGGGGACGGAAATCGAAGTGCCGAGGTATCCCGTGACTCGCCTTCGTCTTTATAAGCTGCTCCTTGAATTGCTTGTCGATGTCACGGTAGTCTTGCTTCAGGGTCTCCTCCGTCTTCTTCCTCCCCTCGGTCATCTGGATGAGCTGCCCGCTCGCCAGTTGCCACTGATTTTTTCAGCTAATCTCCTGCGCATAAATCCATGCCCTGAACATACCTTGTCCTTCACGTCTGTCTCCTCTTCCAGCTTCTCCTTATACCGGTGAGTGAACTCACGCCTCGACCTCGCGGCTGTGTCGATATCGATGTCGTCGAGCTCATCCTGTACCTTCTGTATCTCTTTCTCTTCATCACGGTATCGGACATTGGCACTGATGTTGGTTCGGAGCGATTCGGCTCGGCTGAGTTCGTCCTGTAAAGACGCGATCGCTGACTCGACCGTTGTTCGGGCATCATTGGCCATAGCGATCTCGCGCTTGATGTCGTCCAGCTGGACCTCATTCTGGTCGATCTTGCGATCATTACCTTCAGATTTGTACCTGTTTGTCAGCGGAGTACTGCAGGAGTGACCTACAGTTGGCAAGCCGCATGTCTCCCTTCGAGCTCATTCAAGCTGGACCGGTACAGTCCTGCTAGCAGTGATGCATCGTTCTCGGCATTCTGGCGTTCGGCCCGATGGCGATTAAGAGTGTCGTTCTGTTCCCGCCAGGGTGCCTCGGTTGTCTGAGCAGAAGCGTCGAGGTCCTACATCATGTCAACCCAGATGGGTATTGCTAACAAACCTTGAGTTCTTGTCGGAGCTGATTCAGACTGTCCTTAAGATCTCTGAGACCCGCCTCCTGCCTTTGCCGTTTGTCGCGCTCGCTCCTGAGTTCACCCAAACGCAATCTTCTCTGGCTGACATCGTCTGCAAAACCATGAAGTGAATTCCACTTGAGCTCCTTCTCGCCGGAGATAGTCGCCTGTTCCCGTTGGAGGTTTTTGCTGAGCTCAGGTCAGCTAGAATCTCATCGCGACTGATCATCGCACATCTCGTTTGCGATCTGATCGACCTCTCTTTGCACATCATCGACCGTTTTGAGCGAGCCGGTACTCTCGAGTTCTCGCTCGAGTCGGGCGAGATCAGACTTCAGGTCTTCGATCTCACCGAGATTACGCGAGACCAGAACCGCAGCGCTCTTGAGGGTCTGCAAGTCGCGAGCAGCGATCTTTGCTCGCTGCACTCTGAGCTTTGCCTGGCCAGAGTAAGCAGAGCTTCGTTTTATGGGAACTTCCCTCTTCAACCTGCTCCTGGGCTTTGTCGAGCATCGCGGACTCTTCAAATACTTGCTTCTCCAGTGAAGGCATGGTGTTCTGCCGCAGATCGGAAACATGCTTCTCGGATGCCTGGAGCGCGCGAAACCGGTGTAAAACGTCGACCCAAGCCTTTTCATCCTCCTTCAGCTCCGCCATGTCGACCTGAGCACTTCTTGTGGATCGCGCCGTGAGCTGTGGGGCAAATGGTTAGCGCTTTGCTGCGGGAACAATCCGAACGGCTGACATATTTCTCGATAGCTGCGGCCTCGTCATCGTGAATTCCTCTATCGCACGCTAGGCACCTCTTCTTCGCCTTGGCACTTTGCAAAAAGTTCTGCCAGACTGTGGTCATACGGGTCTTATCGCTCATATCGCTGTCCTCCATCAGTGTTATCCGGCATTCTGCAGGCCATGAGCGGAACTTACTCTCGCAAGAATTTCAGCTGCATGTCCGCGTCCTCGATAGCTTCTTCGACGGTCGCCTTGTCGGACTCTTTCAGACCATCGCGAATAGCCTTCTCAAGGCGGCTGAGTTCATCGCTTCTGTCCTTGAGGGTGGATTTAGCGATGTTGAGCGAGGTTTGAAGCTTTGAGAGGTTCCGGTCGCTTGCTGATGCCGATGATTCGGCTTCCTGCACCTCCCTGTCTTTTCGACCAATTGCCAAGCTGATTTTCTCTTCCATGGATACCGCCTCCAGCTCAGATCCGACCAGCTCCCGAAATCGCACAGAATGACTGGAAATCCTGGAGAAGTACCGGTAAGTTTCTGTGCGGTCGTCGTTGATCACTCACGACGCTCCGATCTGGCTTGTCTTGGACTGCAGTCCTGATCGTTTGATTCCCAGTTGGGCCCTTGAATCTGCTTGCCGATTGAGTGCCGACAGCTCGGCATTGATGCGGTCTCTGTCGGCTTCACGCTGGCGGATCATGACGGTCTTGCCACGGATCTGCTCGTCATACTTGGCTTCGCGGATGTCCTGATCGAGTCGTGCTCGCTGCTCCTCAATCTCCGCGATCCTGGTCTCGACGAGCCCGATATCCGCGTCAACGGAATTGACAGACTCGAATGTATCTTCGGAAGCGCGCATCTTTTCCTGGAGCTGGGTCTATCGCACTGGTCAGCACATGCCGTGCCATCACACTTGACTACGTACGATATGCTCCTGCTTGCTCCTCTTCGTAGCCGAGGCAGAAGTCTTGATACCTGCCAATCGATCAAGTTCCGCTTGCAATTCTCGCTCCTTGCGTTTGCTTTCGTCCTACGGGGATTTAGCTTGAGTTCTCGAGGTAATTCGGTATTCACCTGAAGTCTCCGCAAATCGGAATCGGCTCTGCTGACGAGCTCTCCAAGCTTTTCGATAAACTCCGCAACTTTCGCTTCCTCGATCGGCGAGTAGTCATAGCCGGCGAGGTTGTGAGTCTTGGCGGCTTCTCGGATTGTGTTTTCACGGTCGCGCACGTTCCTCTCGTGATTCTAGGCATCGTCAGACCGGCGGCCGGTGAGTGATCATACAGACCTTGCGATTGGCTGTGAGTCCACCCTGGGTACTCGCGAGGTTCCGCTCTCGCCGTCGAAGGTCCTCCACCGCTGCTTCCTCCTTCTCTTTCAATTCGACCTGTTTGGCTTTCTTTGCCTTGATGGTTTCGAGGTGAGAGTCGAAATTCTTCAGCATGTGCTTGAGTTCGTCGGTTTTCTCTACCTTTGAATCAGCTGAAATTACTACAGTTTCTGGTCAAAGCCTACCGCTCATCTCGCTCATGCCGTCTCGGATATGCCGCCGGTTCTTCTCCAGCATCTCTTTCTGCGATTTCAGCCGCTCCAACTTCTCAAAAGTGCTTTGAAAGGCGGCAGCCTGGGCGTAGTATTCCAGGTTGATCTGCTTCAGCCGCTCGAACTCCTCCTTCAGGGCTTCAGCTTGAGTCTGCTTCGAGTTCTCTTTGTTGATCTCGTCTTGCAGCTGTTTCCGCATCTATGCCGACAGGTCAGGACAGCCACGACCTTGCCATGTTCGGGCCGTACCCGCTCTGCCTTGTCCTTGTCCGCCTTCAGGAATTTCAAGCGCTCCTTGTCTACTTTAAGCTCCGCAGTCCTCTCCTTTCGCAGGAGCTTGATATTGTCCAAAGCTTTCGTATACCTAGGTCATGCCGTCAGACTCCCTTAATCAGGAAAAGTCTATTCCCGGGGTTATCCCCAGAGAGCCCCTCGAGCCGTATTGGTGAAATAACTCACTTGGTCGCCTCGAAGATATCGTCAAACTTCTTCTTGAGAGCCGCTGGTTCAGAGAGAGGCCAGTTCGACTCCTCTTGATGGCAGAAAATGACGTTCTCCAGGATTGACGTTGACACTCCGAGCAACAAGGGCACTTCCTCGTCCATTTCTGAACATTTCGTCGAGATGGTATTCCGCTACATCTACATCAGCTAAAGGCGCTCCGACAAAATTTAGACGAACCTTTCCCTCTCCACCGTCCACATCCGTCTTTGCTAGGATTCCCTCCAAGGTCTTCATGGTGAGACCCCCGCCCTTCTTCATCGTCACCTGGACGTTCCGGGTAGCGGTCATGCGCTGTCGATTAACGTTCCAGAATCGTAGACGGACTTGGGCCTTGACCTCCTTCTCGTTCGCCATCTGTAACAATGGCAGATCAGCAGCAGTCATGGAAATGGATGTTGGCTGTACCTTGGGATCATGGATGAACGCCCCGTTTCTGGTGTTGGGAGGCATGTATCCGGTTGTAGCATACTTGAGGCATTCGATGATGGTCTACGAACGGCTCATAAGCATGGGTATGGATGACAGCCAGTACAGCTTGATCTCAGCGCTGATTTCCATTTACTCACCGTCTTGCCGCTCCCGTTGTGCCCGACAATCACCGTCAAGGGCGAGTAGAATTCTATAACCTGGACATGCTTGTCATCAAAGCTGCGGATACCGCGTATGGCGAGCTTGTTCAGGGACGCCCTGCGTTCAGAATGTCAGAATGACGATCATGACGCTCGGAACATCGTAAAACTTACATCACCGTCCACAGCTGAAGAGGTAGAGGAGGAGGAAACACGGAGCGTGAGCACCTCCATTGATTGAGGCTCCGGTCAACTTTCGCTACCGTGAGAAAGTACTTGGCTGGGGTCTCCGCATAGATACCGTCACAACATGCAATCAAATTCAGTCTTTCACCTTCAATATATTCGACCCAGAACTCGAGCGTGCGATTTGATTTCTTGGCTCATCTACCTGTTATCTTGAGCGAGTGTTTTTCTCGGAGCTCCCCTTCAAATGGTCTCGTGACTTCGAACCCTTCAATATGTCTCGCGGCCGGCCGGCCGGGTCTCGAGGTCCCGCCCCAAAACCTGATAACGAACAAGGTCAGCAGCACAAGTATACAACCAAATCACCCATGCTGATGATGATCGTCCGTCCGTTCTTCGACTTTACTGACACATGCTAACCTCGAACCCATGCGATTGTCTAGTGATGACCCAGGTATGGCACGGTCTCGTCGATACCCTTCGACTCCTCCCGACCATCCCGAATGACGACCGAGCAGGAGACCCCAGCCACGTGCCAGCGGAGAAAATCACCCTCGATGACGCTCTAGACAAAATATCCGTACTCATCGCTCTCCGACGGGGCGAGCCAATAGCTCCCGAGACGCTGGGCGCACTCACACCGGCCGTCTCCACGCCTGGATCGTCAGGGGGTCTGATGAAGCGGAAACGCCGACCATCTGTTTCCGCTTCACCCGCACCAGCTGCTACACAAGCACCTACTACGGGCGGTTCGAATGAATCTGCTCTGACCTCGGTTGCTTCCCCCTTGTATCGGTCCGGAACGCCCGGGACGCGGGATGGTATGGGTACACAGAGGAAGGAGCTTTACCTGGATCAGCTCCCACTTCAGCCCGGACGGAAGGTCGCGTTCAAGATACCAGTGTCGAAGCATGGGAAGGAGAAAGGTGGGGAGGATGAGGGAGGGGAGAACGAGTGGATCTTGGCGACTATTCAACGGTGTATACTACAGGACAAGATGCGATATGAGGTGCAGGATGCTGACGACCCGACAAAGTGAGTCTCCGTCTCGGCTATTGAGGCATGCTGAATTGTTTGCTTAGACAATGGGGTACCACACTCGGCTCCATAATTCCCCTCCCCGACCCCACGTCCGCACCCCACCTATCTTCCCACCCATCCAATCTCGAAGACTACCCAAAAGGCTCGATCGTACTCGGTCTCTATCCGGACACCACAGCCTTCTATCGCGCTACAGTCCTCTCCGCACCCATACCAGGAACCGGGATGGGTCTCGGCGTGAGAGGTGGAAATGGTAAGCCGGAACCTGGAGCTAAGCGGGAGAAGTACCGGTTGAGCTTTGTGGACGATGGCGATAACGTGAATGAGGTGCATAAGGATTACGTCGTGATGGCAAGTCCACCGGATCGGTCTGATTCTGTATCAGAGCTAAAGCAAAAGCAGTTCCCCTCTTGAGCAGCTTACTATTCATTCTGTACGATCTGCCTGCTAAAGCTTCATGCATATCATACACTAACAATTAGCTGGCTTTAGGGCTACTGCTATGACCGAGAAAGGCAGGTCCCACTTCTCTGGACTAACGCCCTCGGCCCGTACCCTAAAGCTCGGACCCGTAATTTCGTCGAGGTCATCATGTAATCATGATCCACGTAACTGCCTCTGCTGTCCCATCACAAAATCCCGCAGCGCGTCTTTGATCCTCGGATCGATGAAGAGCAATTTCTCAGAGGCGATCGCCAGGTAGAGTCCATCGTACCGTCGTGCTTCGGCTTCGGTGTCTTCGAATAGCTCTTTAGAAAAGAACTCGAACATCACCGCTGAGCAGGCGATATCAGCGGCAGACCCAGGAGGTCAAAGGAAGGGCTCACATTCGTCGGTTTTCAGGCGGTTTCGCTCTTTATCCCAGAGATGCAATTGGTCGACAATGGTAGGGTGAAGTAATGGGGGCGGCTGCAAGACAGTCAGTCTCGAGACTGCTTGCTTATCCTAAACGTGCTGACTGTATTGTACATCTGCGGGTGCGCATGACTCGACAGATAGCTGATAATCTAAACGTAAGCTATGTTCAGGCATAGTCTCTCACCTGATATGCGGAGATCCCCTTCTCCATCGCCGCTTTGACATTCTTGCGATCCAACTTGCCGACAACCAGATTCCGGTATCGTATCCGGACATCCACAAACAGGTTGAGAATGGCTATCTCAAGCTCGTTTGCTACCCGGTCAGCCAAGATCGTGATTGAGGACTCACAAGTATAAGCGTAGATCTTGTAATTTGTCTCGAGGATAAGGAATCGCTTCTCGTCCGCGCTCTGCGATGTCGACACATTCGCGTCACCTGAGCAAAGGCTGGTTGCGAGATGGGTCGGGAAGAACTGGTCGTACTTTGCTCCGCCCCGGGAAGCGCGACGGTAGATGAAGCCGTACTGTTCTAGGTCGTCCAAGGTCGAGGCAGCCTTCGGGAATGACCCGGAGGCGGAGTAGTCCTGCAATTGTCAGCTTGTATGGATGATAGAGGTATGAAATTCACCTGGCCTAGCTGCATGCAACCAAGGGAGAAGAAGACGGACAGGACATCGGCTGAGCGCTCCTCGTTCGACTGGAATCAGCTTTGTTCAGGCAGGAGTTTGACCTACTTCTCGCAAGGTCAGGTAGAACATGAGAATCTGCCAGAGCTGCGTCTGGCGGTCCTCGAGCAAGAACTGGAAGCCATTCGAGGTAATTGTCAACCGGTCGAGCGATGGTCTCCGCCCAGTAGGGTCGGTACTGCCGTCAGACAAACTCCATGCATTCGACCCACTTGTCTGCCATCAACCCGCTGGACTGCAGGAGCTGCAGCACCTGTGTAGCCGGTCGGATCGTCGAAAGTCCTGCCCTAAGCCCAGATGAGACCATATACCGCAATATCGACTGCCTCGTCAGCTTGCTACCGGCCGGAGACCTCACCTCCCAGGTCTCCTCGCCATATCTGATGAGTTCGTCTTCGTCCACTAGGAAATCATCCGGTCCTCGATCAAACGGTACACCGAAGGAGTTGGACGTGCCCCTCTCATAAGCACCGCTCCAAACAGCAACGCACAATCCAGTCAGTGCATTTCTTAAACCCCGCTTGTAGCTATCGTTGATCGGCCACTCCATCTTATTCTTCTTATGCTGAATGGGGTGGAAGATCTTCCTCTCCAGCGCAGGACGGATGATCTCCTCGGCCCTATCCATCGCTCAGTACATCTCAGGTGAGACGAGAAAGAGCACACATCTGCAGAGGAGCACCGATATCCACCTGGCAGAACGCTTTGAGCTCGGTAGCCCGAAGCGCCGTATACGACCAAAGCGTATGCAAAACTACATGTCGGCAGACCGGAGGCAGCAGTCTTCAGCGGTCTCATCAGCTCGATACGGCCATTTCTTGCACTGTATAGCTGACCTAAGGATGCATAGACAGACAGCTTCGGACTTGTACAGCTCCTCGAAATATGACTGATGTTGATTATCGAGGAACACGTCGAGGGCGGCTGTCGGCGAGGCGGTATCGTCTGTCGCGACCACCCGGCGCGGATTGGAAAAGGAGGGTTGGACCATTCCCCCGGGAGGGGCCGGGATCCCAGTCCGAATCCCTTGAGAGCCCCTCGAATGGTCTAGATCTTAGGGGGAACAATGGGATTGGTCGTTGAGGGAGATGGGACGGAGAGAGATTCGGCTAGCGTGGAATTTAAAAAAGTTTCAAATTGGGGCGGCGATCATCCCAGATTTCGTTTACGAGTCCCTTCCCTCTTCTCGTTTTCCACCTCTCATAAATCATATAGACCACCTAGAGCAGTAGACGCATGTCATGGGTAGGTCTCTACTTTCACTTCAACTCAAGGTTGATCGAAGATAGTCGATCCCCTCACTCCCCAGCTGGTCCTGGTCCCCTTCCTCATCCACCCCGAAAGAACCACCCATCGATGATCCCGAAGCCGAGACCGAGGAAGACAAACGACTGGACGAACCACCTCCTATCCCCTTCCCTTCCTCGGCCCAAAGAGCCATCCCCATCTCCAACCCCTACCCTCCACCTAGACCGACCCGCCAGCAGCCCTTACCTCCACCTTCCTTCTCATTCGCCCCTCCCTCGCCCTCTAAATCTGACCCAGACCGAGATCCCCCATCCAACGTGAACATCGCCATCCTCCCCTCCTCCGTCCCGCTGGGTAACATGCCTCCCCCACCCAGTACCACGGCCAGACCAGTATTCGGGATCCAACCTGGCGGTGGAGGAGGGGATACGATCTTACCAAAGAGCAAGGGTCGGAAAGGGAAGGTCGCGCTCGATCCCGGGCATTCCGCTCTTGATTGGTCACGCCTCTCTAGCTCCGGTCAGAATCTTAGAGGGACCGACACGTTTCCTTTGCGAGTGACGATGGCAGAATTAAAAACTGTGAGACATTGTGAGGGATGGGTCGGATCGAACTGATGTGGATGGAAAGCATAACACGAAGAAGGACGCTTGGGTGGCGTTCAATGGGAAGGTGTATAGTATGACGAGGTATATGAGGTATCATCCGGGTGGGGAGGATCAGCTGATGCGCTGTGCCGGTCGAGATGGGACGAAGCTGTTCAGTGGGTCCGACCTGCAGATGATCACGATACTATGCTGATGGGTTTTAGTGCTGACGCATTCTTGGGTCAATGTCGACATCATGTTCCAAGAGTGCATGGTGGGGATGCTGGTCCGAGGATGAGGAGAGAGACGATTACCCGGCATGGCGCAGAATTACCCTGGTATCCCATGAAACACATGCATGTAGATCCCCGATGGTCGTGTATCGTAACGTAGCGGAGATCACGTATTATGAACACCTGCGCCTCGCGAAGATCCCACCGAAATCATGACCTGATCCGCTAACGAGAACTCTACTGAGCGGTGTATCCGCCGTACCAAGCCTCATCAGGCGGTCCCCGCTCCACCTGCAAAGTTCCCTTCGCATCCATATGGGCGAAGTCAGTGCTGGCCTCAACCTTGGCATTGTTGATCCTTGCAGCCTCGAACTTCCCGATCCCAAGTGGGTCATCGGCAATCCAGACGACGGGCTGCTGCTTCCACAACGCAGGGTGATCGAAGGCGCGACCGTGGAGGCCGGACGTGTTGCCCAGCTCTGGACCAGCATCCTCCTCTTCCTCGGAAGCGGTGGTCTGGATGCGGCCGAAGTTGCCGTTGAGCTTGGTAGTGCTTTGACCTCCGTGTGCTGACCAGCCAGAGTGGGCGTAGAGGACGAAGTCGGGCTTGAAGCGGAACCAGTCGATGTAAACCTGGAAAAGTCCGATGGCAATGATCATGGCACTCTACTCACAAGGGTCAGACAGTCGTCCTGAATTGCAGGACGGCTAAGCTCACCATGAGAGCTCCGCAGGCGAGGCCAGACTTTGCGCGCTTGCCATTCTGGTCGGTCGATAGGAAGAAGAGACCGGCGAGACAGATCCCTTCGAGGTAGAGCGAGACGAAGACGGTACGAAGTGCCTTGATGTAGTACAGACCACCGGTCTCGAGCGAGTCGGGCTGGTCGGCACACCAGTAGAGCAGGTACTTGTATGCGGCATAGAGCAAGACGAAGGCGACGAGGGCGAGGAGGGTGATGATCGGCTGAATGACCGAGTAGACAATGGTGATGCAGATAATCAGGCACATAGGAGGCCATGTCGTCGCCCAAGCAAGGTTGTCCATTTTATACTGACGTACACGTCAACGCGGCTCACAAGGGTATGCAGGAAACGCTCACAGTCTTCAAGAATGCCTTGCGAGGGGTGTTGCCACCGAGGACTCCGCCCAGAAGGTGCATGGCAAATGGCACGACACGAGAGTAGCTCATCGCAGCTTTCGTAAAGGTCGCTGTGAGGATACTAAATCTGAATTAGCGCGGTCCCTCAAGCTCGTTAGCAGGTTAGCTTACAATGTCAGGAAGAAGATAGAAGCGCCCGGAAGATTGTCCGCTAGGAGCGTAGGCACTGATTGCGATGTGTTCCCCAAGTTACCCAGGGAGCTGATGAGACCTGACGCGAGGGTGACGATGAGGAAACCGTGGATGACCTGGAACAGCCAGAAGCGGGTGAACAGCTTGAGCTCGATGTCGCTGAGAACAGGATAAGTCTCGGTATTTCCTGGAACGGATATGGCTCACCTCCTTCGGACCTCGCCTTGCATCTTGATGAACAAGCGCAGCACAATGGGCAGGAGCATGAAGAGGACGGCGAGAAGCACGGGAGGAAGGACACCCTTGATGATACCGAGAACGGGCCTACAGACGCATAAGCGATGGCAAAGGCAAAAAGAATCTCGCACTCACTTCGGCAGCTTGCAGATCCAGGCAAGGAACTTAGCAGTGGTGCAGAGAGTGTCGACATTGCTGACCAACCCGACGAAGGCAACAGGCACGGCCCAGATGATGATCAAGAAGATGGTCAAAGCCCACGAGAGCATGGTCTTGGTCTTGCGCTGAGCGGCGCTCATCGAGGTGTTGCTCCATTGCACGTCTTCGGGAACGAGCTCGATGTGAGTCTTGACGAGGTGATACTTCTGGTCAGTGCTCGGGATGAGGCGGGCGAAAGAGTGCGCTTCGGCCTGAGATGCGAATCGGACGAATGCAACATCGCCTTGAGGGTATGAGTCCTCGTTGCCGCGCATCTCGTCAACCTGGGCGTTGTGCTCGGCGATGTAAGTGGGTGAAGTTTCGAGTGTCATATTCTTGCCGATGAGACCGAGCAGTCCTTGCTTCCAGGTGGGACGCTTCTTGGGGACGACGAAGCGGTCCACCATCTCGGCGCCACCACGTTCGGTGTCAAGTGTCCCTGCAAAACTCGTCAGCACTGACCAGGCAACAAGCGTCTCCGCGCACACTTACCCTGCTTCTCAGGGGTCTTGCCCTTTCGCTCATTCTGATTACCGAGCTTCTGCAGTTTGCTGACCCCGCCCTCGAGCCTCGCACACTCCTTGTCCCTCTCCTCCCAAGTCTTCTCGAGGTCCTTGATCTTCCTGGTGAGCCAGACGCTCCTTACACCATCGAAATCGCCCTCGGGGGCGACGCTATCTGTGACATTGCTGGGTCTAGAAGCAGATGTGCCAGTAAGTCGTCCGACAGTGCCGGCGAGTTCTTTGATGCCGGAACCTGAGTTGACGTCGGTCGGGATGTTTGAAATGGCGATGGTACGAGTGCGAGCGAGAGAGACATGTTGAGGCGATGAGAGCCAAGCCTGACGGATCTCGATGAAGTGGTTGTATTCGCGCCAGATGAGGAAGAGCGTGTAGCTCATCAAGATGATGGACACGATGAAGTGACCGATGTGGCGATCTTGCTTGCTTGCACCGACGTTACCAAAGGCCAGCATGTTGAGGCCGGATTGACCCGCGTTCGGCTTGACCACGCTGATAGGAATCAGCACTTCGAATTCATCCAGCACAGGGCAAGCTCACGAAAGCGGTATGCAGACAGCGAAGGTCAAGATGAAGTACGGCACCAGCATGTACAGCCCAAAGACCTTGAGGAATCGGACAAATAAGTACGCATCAACGCCATTCGCCACGATGATCTCGGTGTCCGGTGCAGCGAACACTGTCCTCCAGAACGGGAGTATACCTGAGGGTATGGGCATGGGCCTCTTAGCTTTTGGCGCCAGATCGACTCGGGGTTGATAGACCCGGTTGAGGTTGCGACGTCCATGAAGGACGAGCCAGAATACGGTCAGAGCACCGACGGTGATCCCAGCGACGACAAGGGCGGAGATGAAGGAGGGGGTGGAGGAGGCTTGGGTGTTTTTGCCGGTTGCCGACATGTTGGGTGAGGGATTCTACTGGTTGATGATTGAGAGGAAGGAGGTGGGTGCTATAATCAGATAATGGGGCAAAGAAGCGGGTTGGCGGAAGGGATGAAAAGGACGTTCGGTGATGGCGGGTGTGTTTAGGGGAGGATCGGAGGGAAAGGAGGTCCGGTTTCTGGCGGGAACGAAGCAATCATCAGCTCGTGCAATCCCGCCCATTGTTTAAAAGGAGATTCTCCAGAATTACGACTCACCTCTTCACGCACTCCGATCCGCTTCAATGATAGGGATGAAGAAGAGATCAAAGCACTGATATAAATCTTTTCTCCAAGCTCGCGCCACCTTGCGTCCGTAGGGAAAATCACTGTGACGTAGGGGGAACTTGGCTTCCGGCAGGGAAATAGCTTCTGGGCCCGAATTTTGTCCATCGTTTCAGCTCGGACCGGTCGATCTCTCCAAGAGGCACAGGTCCCGAAATATGACGACACTTTCTCGGTGTTTGGGAATCAAAAGCTATGCTTGCCAAAGGCTATCGACGGGATTGGTGTATAGAACATTGCGGCATTATGCATCACTGCTCAGTTTCGTAGACGGAATATGAAAAACGGGCTGGCATGCTTCGAGACAACGTTTGAACTCCTGTATGGGCCCTAATCCCAATTTATGGTCCCGGTTGGTCTTTGTATGGGGGCACGATTTCCCGTCTACCTGCGGGTGTCTTGGCTCGTCGACCCGTTCAGGCAAATAGCCCACGATACGGCAATCCGACACCATACGTCGACACCTGCACCGTCCCATCATGCGATGTTCTATCTCTCACCATCAGCTCGTCGACCATTGAGCAAAAATCAGAGCCTTGACTGACGAGATCCATCTCCCCTCCTTCAGCCCCACCGCGAATACCAAACTTGTGTGCCCTGTCATGGCCCTCAGGCTTTCTCCGCTCTGCATGTCCCACATCCTGACCGTATTGTCATAGCTTCCGCTTGTGATGAGGCCATTGTCCAGATCCAGTGAAACGGAACGGACGAGCTGGGTATGGCCAGCGAACGTATTGATGAGGAATCCGGAGAAGGCTGAGTACAGTTTGACAAGGCTGTCATTATCGCCTGTGAGGATGCAGTCGCCCTAGACAGGCATCAGCTAAACCGCTCTCCTCGTGCATCAGCAAATAGGTAGAGGAAATTGTGCTGCTCACCTTCCAAGCGACACAAGCGAGTCCCCTTCCTTCCCCAGCCCCTCGTCTAATTTCCTGGCCAGTAGAGAGATTCCAAATGATCCATGATCCATCACCAGAAGCTGACACGACTTGCGACACAGCGGTATCTGGGCTGAGGGAGAGACAATTGACGGGTCCAGTGTGTGCTGAGAATGTCCGGAGGTGCGAGAGTGTTGCGCGATCGTACACCCGAATCGTCGTGTCTTTTGAGCTGCGGGTTGCATCAGCAAGCGATCAGATTCGGCGATGGGGATACTGACCAGGTCACGATGCGCTCCTTCCCCATTCCAACATCCAGCACACTACCCTCATGACCCCTCAGCGTCCCTGTTCTCTCCACCTTCATGCCCTCCGGCTTCCCATCCTTTCCATACTGTAACTCCCAGACTCCAGCCGTACAGTCCGAACTACCGGTGATCATCGTCCATTTCCCGCCTTCCACCCCGATCTCCGAGCTGATGCTCAGCACGCTTCCATTGTGCGCATTCTCTACAGTCTTGACCAGCTCTGTATCATCCAATGTACCGCGTCGACCGAAAGCCCCAAGCCTCCAGATCCGGAGAGACCGATCCCGTCCGCCGGTGATGAGCCATGGACCCACGGCCTGAAAGCAGTATACCGAGTCGGTATGTTCCTTCAGAACCGAGTGATGTGTCGAGTTCGTCAGATTCCGGGCGAGCAGTTGACGCTTGAGTTCCAGGCGGGAATGATAGAGCGTCGGATAGTGAATGTGGATAGTATTATCGTGGGAATCGCTGGCGGGTGAGGCCTCGGCCCCGTCCTCCGAGACGAAATCGGGTACCAACCACCTCCTTGTCGGTGAAATTCTCGTCGCAACAACTGTTGTAATCGCCTCAGGCTTGAGCTTGAATCCGGGAGTCGAATGGAAGGCCCTTGACCAGAGGATGGGGGAGTCGGCTAGTGTCCGGAAACGGGAGGAGACGAGGGCGAGGGTGTGGAGCTGTTGCGCAGTCGGCGGGAGTTGAGAGAAGATCTTGATGACGCTGTAGCATGGTCAGGTTGATCACATGGTTTACAATGGGGAACTCACAGCTCATCTGGAAGTTCCGTAAGGAAGCACCGACCATCCTGCGATTGATCCTGGAGGTCTCTGCCGAAAGAGGAAGCAGCGTCCACAAAACATCCTTCGTCCCGCTCCTCCGCATTCTCATCCTCCTCCCTACCCGACTGCGGACGATGCATGATGGTTGGGTGAGAACCGGCCAATCTGGATGAGGGCTGTTTCGAGCGTGGACTGGAGGAGAAACTCTGGAAGAAGCTGCTGAATTGACGACGATTGTTCTCGGTTGTACGCGGGGATGAGGTGGAAGGTTGGCCATGTTTGGTTGGAAGTACAACGGAGCTCATCCTGCTCTCTGAATCCGCAAAACCGTGCAGCTTTAGCGGGATGATCTTACCACTAGAAAAGGAAGCGAATGCAAGGAGTCAAGATGGTGTAAGAAATCGTTGACGAGGGTTCTTTCTGCTTTGCGAAGTGGCTGAATCAGGTTCAGGAGCGGGTGGGTACCGGAATCAAATGCGGAAATGCATTTCAAGCCTTGGTCTTTTTATGCTTCTTCCCTTGTGCCATACCATCTGATCGTCTCCGTTTGTCTTTGTCGCCCTTGTCCCCGTTGATCACTGGAAGTGGCTGCGTCTTTACGCTGATAGTCGTCGACAGCCTCGACTTCACATCAGGCGGGGCGGAAGCGAGAGACTGGATATGTGAATCGGCGGCAGAGAAATCCGCAGATCCGTCGATAGCGAATCTGAAGATCATTAGCACGGTCTTTTCACACTGGGTTGCAATAGAAGTATGACATACTGCGACATGTCCATTGAGTCGATGAGCTCCCGCTGCACGTGTCTGGCCCGCTTCACTTCGTCGTCGACATCCTCAGCCAGTTCCTCCTCAACTGTCTCTTCGATTGGCCGCCGACTCGTCTGTTGCAACTCAGGCTGCTCAAGCGATAGATCTTTGCTCAGACCCGCTTTCTGTATACCCTGAAGATGCTTCGTGATTCTCCGCGAAATTTTCCCGAACAAAGCGAGTGTTTGTGCCGAGCCGAGGCCCAATTCTCCCTCGAGCGCTTCCACCGGCTTTCTCTGCAGTCCCAAAGCAAGCAAGATCGCTTGCTGTGCAGCTGATAGTGTACATTCCGGTCCGAGACGCTTCGAGAAGAAGAGAGATGCGATAGTGGGGATAAGATCGAGGATCACATGGTAGTCAACCATGCTTTCTGCGTAGGAGTCGAGGCGTTTCATGTCGAATGGCGTGAGGAGACCGTTGAGTTCTTCGGCGGTAAGGAGCTGGGTCGTAGTAGGTGTTAATTGCCGAGGTGAGGCGGCACCGATGATGCTCAGCGCGGTAGCGGAATCGAACTTCTTGAAAGAATCGTAAGACAAGAGATTCATAAAACGTTGTCTGAAGTCTGAGGTCCCGTCAGCAGCATTCAGGGATCACTAATAAAGCGGTCTCACCTTGAGAGAATGATGTCAACCATCCTCCCGCTTGCGCAACATCGCTCGACAACCCCTTCAGCATGACGAAAGAGAATTCTCCAGTCAGGTCGTTCTCCTTCTGACTTGCATACAATGGCACGAAACCCGACCGCTTCCAAAACCGCAATAGCTCCTTCGTGAGACCGAAGGACACGCCAAGGTAATCAAGTCCTTCGGGCTTGCGCTCAGACAACCGTTGGAGAAGAGGCGGCATGCGGTCGGCAGAGCGAATGGCAATCTTATCGGAATCAAGGGAAGCATTCTAGAAGTCCGTCAATGCCGTAATAAAGCTTTTGATGAGTCTACATACAGGATCGACACGCGCAGCTTCTTCGAAGGACTCGCCCATATCTGCTGGAACATCGTCCAGGTTGAGAAGCTCGCCACCATAGAATGAAGTGATCGCTTCAATAGCTCTGGAACCATATCCCATCTGCGCGAGCATCAGCTGGGACGGATTTGAGCAGATGAAGACGAGACGAACGCGAGCATAGTCTGGATGTGTCGCTATCCGCACCACTCGAGCACCAGAAAGCATCGCAAAGTCGCCATCCTGGAACTGAAAACCAGGTCAGTGTGACCATGCGCCTTGGGATTGCCGATTCTTACCTGTTGTGACACGATCCATGGGATCATATCGCCCGAGCTCCCCTTCCCTGAATGACTCAACTCCTTCAATACTGCTTCTCTGGATATATTCCCCTCCAATGCGACTTGCAGCACCGCTAAGGGATCCGGCAGGGAATTGTCATCCTCCTTAAGCGGAGGTAGAAGCACGAAGAGGTGATGCGCTGGGGCGTCGGACAGCATTTGCAAATCGTTGGGCGAGTTCTTGTAGTGGCTTGCGACATACAGAGCCATCATGCGTTGCAAGAATACTTCAGAGGCCGGATGATAGGAGAAGAGGGTATCGCGGTTGACGTAGTACAGCTCGCATTTTGACGGATGCGGACATCCTTGTACAGCTTTAGAGATGATGGTGGCATCAAGGCAGAGGAGGTTGTTGAGCCATCTCTCGACGTTGTCGCCAGGACTATACCGGATCGGTTCTTCAAGCTTGATCTCGCGGAGTGACCGAACGAGGCCAGCTCCTGACCGACCAGCTGAAGAAGCCTTGGATGGCCCTGCACCGGGAGTCGATGTCGCGTCGGCATCTTTCAAGACGGACGGTCGAGTCTGCTCCCGCAGTTGCTGAATGAGCTTGATCGAGAGTGATCGCCCCGTGCCTTCGTACCCGTTTATGGTGGAAGCCATGAATACGAGATATGGGCCGATGAGCTTGCGGACAAGAGGTAATGGGATTGCTGCGGCTTCATCGATGATGACTAGCTCAGCTTGTCCAAGGACGTGAGAATCTTCGGGCGCGATGTACTGTGATCATTTCAGCGAAGGTCGCCGCAAATATCCTATGCCGAAGCAGCTCACCTGAACGGTTTGTCGATGCCCTCTAAATACGTTCACCCTGACAATCGCCTTTCTGAATTCGGGGTTCGTGCTCTGCACCACGTCGTAGTCGATATGCTCCTCATATCCCAGAGCGTCTAGCGCTTTGAAAAGAAACTCGAACAAAGTTTTGAGATTCTCGGGATCGGGAGAGGTGACAAAGATGTTCGAGTAGTCATGAGTGAGCGCTGCACCTATGGCCAGGCCAAGAGCTGCAGATTTGCCTCGTCCTCGCGCGGCGGTTAGAGCGATAGTGGACGACAGCGTCTTCTCCGTGATGGCTTCCACAAAGGTGAGGAGGGCTTTGGCCTAGAATAATCTCGTCAGCCCCGCAACGCGGCTCACAAACACATGACCTGCCTGATCAATAGTCTTCGCCAACTTTGCGAGCGCTCCGACAATATCCACTCCTCCCAGGCTCTCCTTCATTTCCTTCAGCTCCTCAGCTTTCCGTTTCCGTCCTCGATCATCCTCTTCCCCCTTCCCAAGCGCTATGTCCTTCCCCCTCGATAGCGGCAGCACATTCAGCTCATCGTCCAGCACCAAGCAATCCGGACATGATCCCAGAGAAAGGATGAATCGCTCGTTGAAACGAGGTTGGACGAATTGGTGTGCGTCTGTCCGATATCGGGAATGAACATCCTACCGGCCAAGTCGGCTTATTTCAGGAGCGGCTAGCTCGAGTTGAACAACCTACCATCGCCATGGTGTACAGCTGCTTCAAGCTCGACATCGTCTTGAATAGCAGCACCACAATCCCTCCACCTTCCACCGTTTCAATCGTCCTGGCCAGCAAGTTCGGCGTGATAGCTTCGTAGTCCTGTAGTACGAGCATCCCGAATGTCTGACCGAGGATCTTCGCCGAATCCTTGTAATAGGTATATCGGATGTCGGTGACGGCTATGAACAGCTCAAACGGGTCCTGCTCGTTGGCTTCGCGGATGCCACGTTTGATGTCGCGCTTGATTTTGGCTTCACGCTTCTTCCGATGGCTGAGCTCGTATCAGCACCAATTCGAGGTCAAGCTATGAGTAGCACACAGCAAGCAGTCCAAGCACCTACGTCGTGAAACCCAGCTCTTTCTTGTAGCACCACAAAACACTTGGACGGGACGACACCCTGGTTTGGGACAGCAAGAAATGAAGGTTGACGACCTAGGTAATCCATGAGCCTTGTAAAGACCCCGCTGAGCTAGACGCACCTGATCTCGACCCTTGTCCCCGACCATGACGAAGAAGCTCCGGTGATTCGCCTTGACGCCATTCGTGATGATCGCTGGTATGCGCGGGTCGAGCTGTTTTCGCATGATCACAAATGAATGACCACTTGAAAACAAGGCAATTGAGCTCGATATCGGAGTCGTATAGCTAGAAAACCACCATGAATTTCTCTGGAATGGGATTAAAACAGACAACAAGAAAAGGATATTCCGAGTGGCGGACTTCATTCCCAAGAGAGATAGACAGAAGTTGGCAACCTCCATCCATCTTCTTTTCTCTCAATCACCCCTTGCGACCCGATCAGCTCATCCTTCAAGCCAAAAAGCTAGTCGAGACCTGATAAGATCCGGCGAAACAAGGCGGGGGTGGGGCCCGCTGACAAGATGTATGTCTATGTATGTGGTGTCGGATGGAGTATTCAAGATGACGTCTGAGAACTTTGTGGGAAGTTATAGAACAGCTTGCTGACATTGCCTTGTCTCTTCCGGCGCGAAGGTCGAATAAGATCGTGGTAGGTACCGTCGGGATGCAGAGGACCTCGAGGCTGATGCAGTCCTCTCTCCCTCGGTCGTGCAGCCGCAAATATACCGGTCGATCATTGACGATGTCGTTGCCAAAGTTCAAGTAGATTTCGACGAGTACGGGATGGAGGAGGAGGTTCTGCTGAATCTCCAAGCAGTCAGTCTCCCCATCCTCATTCATACTTTTATGCTCATGAACCGTGTAGAAATGGGAAGCCAAGCTCCTGGAGACACGAGTCGCCGACTTCGCTCGCGCTCCCGGCTCGACCGTGACCGCCACCGTCTCTCCCGAAGCTGAATCCCTCAAACCCTCCGTCAACTCCTCACCACCTACTGCTCCCTTGTCAGCTTCGCAAAATCAGTATGCGCACCCCTTCCCGCCGCCTTCGCACGGCTTGGCACTACCGAGACCGGGACGACAGGGGAATAGATATGGAGATGGCTTTCGGGTCAAGTCTGAGCCGGACGATATCCTGCGGATCCGAGGTGGAGCGGTATGTTCTTCCTCAGGTGTAATAATATCCCATGCTGATGAAGCAATAGAGCATGCAACCGGACCTCAAATCCGATACATTCTTCCACCGCAAACCCGAGCCAAATGCAGCTGGCCTGCTGCCGGGTGACGAGGTCATCGATTCGGATCTAGATGATAGCGATGATGAATTGAGGGATGAGGGTGAAGGAGGAGAAGAGGAGGGCGAAGTGGACATCGTGTTCTGCGTCTACGACAAAGTATGTTGCTACCAAACCTGCCTGCTGCCATGAGCTGATCCCGGTGGTAGGTGCAGAGAGTGAAGAACAAGTGGAAGACCACTTTTAAGGACGGTATGATCCACATCCACGGGAGGGACTATCTCTTCGCGAAATGTAGCGGGTGAGCGTCGCGTTATCGGCTTCCTCGTTCGCAGATTGAAGTGAACGTAGCGAATTCGAGTGGTAGAACCCGGTCTGGAGGGTTACCCTTCCTGCCGGTTTTAGGAGTCTCCTTTGGTTTTTCGAGAAAAAGTCCATCACCTCATCCTGTGTCTGGTCTTCATTACGACTTGTACGAAATCTGCATATCCCATTTATACCCCAGCTCTTGTAGCATCCCCCAATACTTGTGGGATCATACATCTCATTCCCTATGACACGAGAAGAATTGTGATGCTAGTCTTCCCGTAAATTCCTTTGATCTCTTTCACTGCTCACTTCGTCGGGATCCGATGACGTGGCTCAAGCACTACCCTTTAAAGCTCTCAATCGCTCCGTAGCCACCAGATCGCCCCTGATCGCCTTCACGATATCCACCGTGCCAGTCTCGTGTCCGGCTCTATCCAGTGCTTGCTGTGCCTTGACCAGCTTCGCGATGGCTTGATTACCAGTCGCATCCTGATGGTCCGCAAGGAGACGTAACGCATGGCGCAAAGACCCCGCATGGTCGCTTAGTATTGGCGAATGCAGGTTGCCGAGGACGATGACAAGGTCGAGGAAGACTGAACGGCTTACTGCTCGTAGCGGCTAGAATGAAGATGAGTGCAAGGCTTAGGCGATCGTGGATCACTCACCTCGTTTACTGAGCCCGGGTTAAACGACAGGGTCAAGAGACGGTGCCAGTCGGGCCAGACCCTTGCCCACAATGCTTCGACCGCGTCGTCCCCGAAGCCCCGCTCAGAGACGTCGCTAGGCGGGTCATGGGCAGCGAGGATAGCGAGTCGAATCGCAACGAAGACGAGCGACAGCAGCTCCGCACCGTCTCCCGCGGCGTCTTGTACTGTCAGGAAATCCGCACTGCCTCGGAGAGAGAGCGACATGGCCCTTGCGAGTAGCGGGTACAGCGAGATGATCCGCTGTCTCGCCTGTCCAAGGTGTATATGGATTGATGCGAGGAGAATGTTGACGAAGACCCCGAGCTGAACTTGTGCTGCTTCGGACATAATAGACACCAAAGTGTGGCTGGTCTGCCCTGGAGAAGCGACTTCTGCATCGAGCAGGATCGTCGCAGCTTGCAGCGCAATAGTCATGCCTACGTCTGTATCGGTGGCGCCGGAGATAGACGGATGGACGCGGAGTAGGACAGCAAGACATCCCGCTGCCGACTCGGAGAGTACGCGAGCCTGTTGGGCCTGCGCTGTCGCGCTGATCGATGTCCGCTTGGGAAAAGCCTGTGTCGTAAGGAAATGTAGGAGGGTAGATAGAGACGTGGGTGTCACAGCGAGACCATGTACAGCTGAACCGGCAAGCTCGAAAAGAACCGTCCTGATGGTATCTTCAGTCGACTCGCGGATGGCGATCCGCTTGGACATGCGGAGTAGATCTGTGGTGGTTGACCTGCCGACTTCAAAGCGAGAGAGGCAGAGATGCAACAACGTCGAGGTCTGTTGCAGTAGCGTCTGAGTACTAATCATCAGCCGAGATACCTCGTCGTCAGGGCTAGCCATACTGTCGAAGCCAAACTCGGCACAAGGTCCAGAATCGCCTCACATGCGCGCAAAAGGGGGTTCGGGTCGAACTCGCTAGCATTCCACTCGGCAACATGCTTCCGAACTCGGACGATGAAGATGCCAAAACCTGCAAGCTTTGTCAGATACCGCTAGCCACACTCACCCACAGATTGCGTGACTCACTCGCTGCCGCGTCATTCGAGACCTCCGTGTGCAGACATGCAGCAAACCGGCTGAACGATTCGAGGACCTGCTCGACCGTCTGACGTCCACGCTTCAGGACGTCCGAGCTGAAGCGAATTGCCTCAATGACGGTACGAGATCTGATAGAAATAACCTACAGATCACCGAAGACAAGATCCATCAAGGCGAACTTCGGGGTGCCGTTGGAGGGCGGCGCTTCCGAACTAGCAAGGAGCTGCAGTGCTCGACCAAGAGATGTCTTTGCGTCTGCCGAGGTTCCCCTCGAAGCATCGTGCTGTGGCGTGAAGTTAGCTTAAGACAGGCTTCCGTCCCGACTTGCCCTGAAGAGCTGAACGAACAGCCCAGATCGACCGAAGCTATCATTCAGGTCAGATACGGACTGCCCTGTCGCCAGCACGACTACGAACATTTTGATGATGGATCGGAGAAAGAGCCGAGCTGCAGCAGAACTCAGTAACGGAGAGGTGGAGTATTTGCGACAAGCTCACTCTGCTCTATCGCGGCAGAGTCGCCATCGTTTTCTGTTTCTTTCACCAGTATTGATGCTACAGTACAGAAGACAGCCCTGCTCACTCATGTCAGTCTCCTTGATTATCCGCAAAAAAGGGAGGACATCACTACTAACGGTACTGCTCGTGATAAGCCCTCGGTTCCCACCCTCGAAACAGCCGTCTGCAGAATCTGAATCGCCAGCAACCTATTCTCAACACTTCCATCGGCCGCAGCGAACTCCGCCAGACCCTGCAGAGCGCTGACTGCGGCGAGCTCGACCGGTCGAACATCCTGCTTGAAGAAGGTGACCATCAAGATGTCGAGTATACATCGCTGGGTGAGGAAATCGTGCTTGTCGAGCTCGCGATGGAAGTCGATGACGACGGCTACGAAAAGGGATCCAACCAGGATGGTCTTCTTCGAATTGGTTGCGCCAACGACGAGGCGATTCGGCGAATCCAGAACGCCACGAAGGGCCGGAAGGACCAGCGAGGTGAATCTACCAGACGGAACTGTCCATGGGAGGGCACCGGCAGATGCGACGTGTTGCTGGAATCGCTGGGCACTGATCCACGGTATCGGGATGCTGGAAGACAGTTTGTCGAGACCGATAGCCAAGAGACTTGCCCTGACGGCTTGAGCGTCTTGCAGAGCTGAGATCCTTTGCGACTGAGACCTCGTGAGCCTCAGCTGATGAGCTTATAACCTACCGATCGTACCGCAGGAAGTTGCGTCACCGCCACTACCTGTTCCGTGAGAAGACTCTCGATGACCGGCCAAGAAAGGACTGTCGACAGCTCAGCGATTCAGACTTCAAATTCTGCCAGGAAAACTTACCTGGCCAGGATGGTAAGGCGATACGCAATCGCTGGAGTCGGCACAACAGCAAGAGCCGCCGGTCATCGCTGCTCTGAAGGAGTTGTTCCTCAAAGCATAGCGACAACGAGCGGAGGTGCGTAGGAAGCAGCGCTCGGAGCACGATCAAGTTGTCGGGTGTGACATTGGACGGATCCGTCAGGGTCTCGAGGAACAGGAAGATGAGACCAACGGCCGCAGGCCGCCATCCTGTATTTTCGAAGGTGATGCTATCGTCGGCCAGTTCGAGAACGAAAACGAGGAGACGTTCCCTCACGTCGGACCTGACACGACGCTTCTGTCAGCGCATTTCGCGAAGAACAGGAAAACTTCACTGATTGCCCATACGGAATTGCTCCTCAACAATCAACACCATTGGCGCCGCATTGACTGCGAGAAGCCGCAAGAAGACCCGCAATCGACGGCGACGGTCAATGGAGAGATCGAACAGAGGCCAGATGCTGGGGCGGATGTCAATGTCCAGTCCGCGGGTTAAGACCTCGACTCACACGGGGTATAGGTCTGGGCACATTCGGTGCAGCTAGTGATTACTTAGCGATATCACATTCTGGGTGAATCTGAACTCACAAAGCTATCTACGTTTGCAGCATACGCAGACTTGGTGAACAGAAGCCAGAGAAAGTCTAGCAGCATTCCTGTCGGGTAGAGACGTCTTGCCATGATCGATGCGGCCGCTAGGACCATCGGTTCGTCCAGCTCCAACAAGGTGCGGTATGAGGTAGCTCGTCGCCTCTTTGAGAAGCTACATCGTACCATCAATAACATGACAAGCTGGTATGAGGAATGACTCGCCTAGCAGGTTGCTTCGCCTTCTCTTCTTTCTTCTGCAGGGATGTCGTCGAGATGTCGTCAAGCGTTACTCCGTACGCACGCAGAATTCCCAGCATGTTTTGGCGGCAAAGCTCGAGTCTGCAGAGCAGAGTCAGCCTTGTCGGTGCAATGCAGCTCAGTCTCACTTTAGCGGCGTTGGCTGTGATGCGGCATCACGACTTGCGGAATGATCCGCATGATTCACGAACATCTGGCAGCAGAGCTTGGCGAATCGATCCGGATCGATAGGCTCGCCATTCGCGTTTACAGCAATCACCAAATCCAATCTTGCCTCGAGCGAGCTCGGGATCGACGTCGGTGAGTGGATAAGATCCGTGAGCGTGGACCAAGGGATCTCCACCCCTGAGAATGCGAGGACTCGCATCCACCTGCAGACCCGGTCAAGCCCTTCCGAGCTCTCCGTGCTGGTCTCCTGGCACAAAGTCCAGATGTCCAGATCGGCAGCCGACTTCGGTGATCGAGCATCATCGTTCCGCAGCAGGCGAGGCAGGGACTTGTAGATTACATCCTTTTGGTGCGTTTAGCTTTTTCCTCGAGCTAGGATGATTCGCATACCTTGTCGGCTAAATCCCCCAGATCTTCTAGCCAGGCCGTCAGGAGATCCATCTTTACCGAGAATATGACATCGGCGTCCATTGCTACAGTCATTCTCTCCAATGCGACCCCGGCAATCCGCCATGCAGCCTGTCTCGCCTATGAGATTTTGTGGCCTGGGCTGCGAAGTTTCTTACCTCATCGCTGCTGACATCAGAGTCCGTCATGCCAACGGGTGCCTGGCACTGCTCATACACGATCTGAGCGTACCTGGGAGTATATGGGGTGAGCCGAATTCTTGGAGAGGGATTGATTATACCTACGTCCCCGCATCTTGATCATGCAATGCCGCGAGCCATGGTTGTGCGTATCTCTTCAACAGCTGGTCGCGAGACTCCTGGTATACAGGCACTGAGGAAGTGCCTTTACCCGTAGCTGCGCGTACACCGGGAAGTCGTCGATGTTTGCTCGCGTACAGCTTCACGATTCGAACAAGGCTGTCATCCTTAGTCTCAATCAGCTTCATGGACGTTTATGCTGATAACGACTCACCTGAGCCATCACCCAAGATACGACTGCATGACCTAACCTCTCGAGAGCGCATGGCGAGCAAAGCAGACTAGGCCATGCCCGACTAATGAGCAGCTGAAAGGCTTGCTCGTTCATCGTCAGATCCAGGTCGTCAAGCGACGTTTCTATCGCAAGGATGAGGAGCTCGACGGTCGGCGAAGAATCCATCAGAAGCGGTAAGATGAAGTAACACAACTTGTTCCCTGCAGTCACATCATCGGCGGTGATCTTCTGGTCGGTATAGGTACATAGTCCGGTTGATCTGAGCTGATCCAGAAACAGGGCCGCTACGCGCTCGCCGTGAATGTTAAAATCGGATGCCAGTCCCCGTCGGAGAGCGGACAAATCCAGCATTTCATATGCGCCTGAGCCGGTGCCACTCCCATAAGAGTCTTGAGCCTCCTGGAATCCCTGCGCCGTACGAAGACCTTCCGATCTAGAAGCCGTGAAGGAGCCACTGGATGGTGCACGAAGCAGCGCCGTGCTGTATGTCAGATATCGGTCGGAGAAGAGATATCCCTGCCCAAGGAGTTGCTCTGATCCGGAAACGTGTGCAAAGTCCATTGCAGCGTTTGATGCTCCCATGTCATGCGCCTGAAGATACACTTCGTAGGACGTCAAGACTTCATGCAATTCAAGGGGATCGGAGTTGCGCTGTTCCAGGTCTTCTGTAGTGATACGGATCGAACCGCTGGACATCCCGTTCTTGAAGATCTGATACTGGGTCCATAGCGCGCCGTGGAGTACCGCAACTTCGTCATAAGAGTGCTTTGCCAATTCGTCCTCTGAAAGGCATGTGAACCCTATTTCACGATCGAAAGACGCCTGTAGTGCCGAGAAAGATATCACGAATGGATTACGGCCTTGGGCAGATATCTCGTCGATCACCACCTCGCGCCCATACTTGCAAGGAAGCGGTTCGCCGTGCGCCATTCGATCGGTACATTTCGTATGATAGAAGCGTTGACATCCATTCATACAAGCGTAGCCTTGCGATGTCGAACCCCAAAGCGGTTCATGGCAATCATCGCAGAGAGTGAGGTTGAAGAGGTTGACCAAATGCAGGTCATGCCCTCCTACTCGCCGCCGTGTAGACCGCGGATGACCGCGGACAGATTGACCAGCAATGACCTGCTCATTCAGGCGAGCCATACAGTCACTGAACTTGACATAGGCGGTTTGAGGTACCGATTCCTGAGCTGACAGAGTGACAATCTCGTACTTGAAAGCCTGTTCGATGGGTTGAAAGCAATGCAAATGGCAGACATCCCGACACAGGGTGCAGCGGAGACAGAACCCATGCATCTCCTTGTGACATGTGGCACAAGGCGTTACGATGCTGCCCGGGGTTTCTCGAGAGCTGACTCTCCACGTGACGAAGTGGTGGTCTCCGGTGGCGTCCTCGCCGAATACCCTTTCCTGGCCAGTTTCCCACTTGGTCCGTTGAGCCAGGTAAGTCGTAGATGCTAGTCGACGAGCAATTACATTATGGCCCATAGCGCTAGGGTAGAAGGTATTCAAGATCTCCATGGCGGTACGACGGGCGGACGGTGGTGCAAGTGCGACAATCTCTAAAAGGTTGATGGCAGCATCGGGCTTGACGATCAGAACCAGAGACAGAAGGCGATGAACCCGATGGATGGTGGTCAGCTTTGCGGACGTCATGTCGACAGTCGAAGTGATTACGGCAAAAATCCGAGTGACGAGCGACGCGATGTGGAGGGAAGTGGTCGGGTTGTCGTTAGAGGTCGAGTGCGTTGAAAGCAGGCCAACGATGCTGTTCGGCGTGGGGATGAAGGGGAATGATGGGGTAGCGGGAGAGAATCGCATCCATCCGGGACTGGTCGAACTCGGTGGCTTGGTCGGAGGCTCGGTAGAAAAGGCGAAAATCGGGACTGATGGCTGTGATGCTACTGGCGCTGCAAACGGGTCATTCCAGTCGCTTGACTCTCTTGATGATCCGCCTCGTTCTCTCGCTAGTCGACCAAGCAGTTCGCCTAATCTTCCTTCCAGCCATTCGCAGACTCGCTCCACCATACCCTCGCCCATTCCATGGAAACCGTCCACAATGGTGTCTACTACCTCGAGTTTCGTATCTATCCCACATTTGTGGTAGAGGTAGCCAGCGATGTCGAGGCATGCAGCTTGAAGCGCATTCGGCGGACAAAGCGGTCGGAAGAGAGGAGTCCGATGGAGGCAGTCAACGAGGACAAGACTGCGGAGCACGGCAAGTATTCTTTTCAGCAAGGATGGGCCAGAAATGGCGGAAGCCTGCTCCGCATGAAGCAGAGGCACCTCATCTTGGCCCATTCTTGGCTTTGAAGGCGATGTAGGCGAAGTGATGGCGGAGAAGCGGCCTGCTTTCCGCTTGCCTCGTACCGGGATGGCTTTGACGCTTGGGGAGGCCCCGACTGAAGACGCGAAGAGATTTAGATTCTGCCGATCAGCAAGGACGAGGAGACCTCTCGTTTGCTCGACCAAGTCGTAGGTCGCTTCCGTATCCCAATCGCCTTCCTGAAGAGCCATCATGTCCTCGAAGTCATCGCTTCCAACCCCTAGCTTGGTGCTGGGACCCGCTCCATTTTGTCCGATATGCAGTCCAGACTGGGCAGCAGAGACCACGACTAGCCCAAGTTTCCTTACCCTTCCCTTGCCTTTGTTCTTCGATCTCCCACTGATCTCTCGGGCACCGACAGCAGCTCGTTCGAGCAAGTCTGGGGCTACTTCCCGAACTTCAAGCCGTCCTAACAGGTGCGCTAGTAGCTTTTGCGTTTCGTACAGTCCTCGTTTTGAAGCAGGAGCAGGTCCCGACTGCGACTTGGTGGGGGGATGGAAACCGCGAGATCTTGACGGCGAGGTGGGTGAAGGGGGAGCTGCCGGACTGGCGGGACTGGGGATGATAGGTGGAAGAGTGAGGGAGAGGTCACGAGAGGATGGTGAAGGACGCGCATAACGAATGACCGGCGAAAGCTGCAGATTTTCAAGAGAGGCATCGTCTATGTGCAGCTAATGTATAATCAGACCTCGTACTGTCTCTTCGTGATATAGACGACTCACTCGCGGAGTAGGCTGACCCCCGGGACGCCGCCCTAGATCCCGGCGAGCGTCGACGTGAGTGTGAGTCTCGCCGGGCTGAGACATGACATTTCCTCTATCATTCCATCGTTTCATTGAGCGAGCTATCGGTGTCCGGTCGAGAGTCTTTTTGAAGGATGAGAAGCTGTGCCTGCCGCAACGGACGACTAAGTTAACTTATAAGATCGCGTGTGAGAGCACCTCCACTTCAAGGTTGTTACCCCCACTTAAACAAATTTCATTTAAAACTGTTCACAACCGCCTTGTGGGATTTGAGCCAACGAAATCGCCCTTTGTAGGTTACACTCATCGAGGCGAAGAACATCGAAACGAGAATCAAACGGGCTAGAATGGCTGCTTCGGCCCTTGCTGGACCTTCGCAGCCGGCAATGGCGGCCCTGCAATGGCGACAATTCACCTTCTTTGACCTGGAAGAAGTGAAGGATGCAGAAGACTTGGCCCAGAGTCCGAAGGCCGTCCGCGTAAGCTAGATAATTCTTGCCTTGGCTCTGTATTGCCCTGACCTCGGTTTCGACAGGATCTCAGACCCCCTGTTGTTGTGACCGCTACCTCCCCCCAGTCGCCCTTGGTTCCATCCCTGATTCTCTCTTCCGCTACGGATATCGCTATTCTCGACCGACATTTCAATCCTACCAGAACATTCAAGGCCTGGGACAATCAAGGTCGAGGAACGGCGCTGCTCGAAGCTGGAGGATTACTGGTGGGCGTCGGAGAGGAGGAAGGGAGTCGTTATCCGGTGTTGAAGATTTGGGACTTGACGAGGGACGAGAAGAAGAAGGCGGGCGGAGGACCTGTGTTGGTGCGGAATGTACGGATACAGCATGGACAACGACCACATCCTGTAGGCAACTTCGTTCATGATGTCTCAGAAGCGAAACTTACACTATGCCAGGTCTCGTCAGTCGCTCTGACAAGCAATCTCTCTCATCTTGCCATTGGGCTGGGAGACGGAACAGTTCTTCTCTACCGGCATCTCCCCCAGTCTCTCACTACCGCACCTGCATCCCTCACCTCCCTGCCGAAGGCTCGAGTCATCCACGAATCTCCCGAACCCATCACCGGCCTTGGCTTCCGCGAACCGCCCGTCGCGTCGACTTCCTCGACATCACGAGCGCCCGAAGCCGAAAAGCTGAATGTTGGGCAGCTGAGTCTATTCATCGTCACCACCAATCGGGTTTTGTGCGCCCTCGTTTCGGGCAAAGGCGGGGAGGCCCGGACGATTGACGAGCTTGGCTGTGGACTTGGATGTGCGGTGATGGACTGGGAGCGGAGAGATATGGTGATTGCCAGGGATGAGGCGATTTACCTCTACGGGCCAGAGGGAAGAGGAGCTTGTTATGCGTATGAGGGTATGCATGCTCGGCTGGCCTATTATCTCTTCGCTAACAGAATTTGGACCTCAGGACCGAAGTCATCCATCGCGATCTATCGACATAACCTCATCATCGTATCACCTCCCTTCTTCCCCTCAGCCGGCTCGACCTCCGCAACTGTCCGCCACTACGTCTCCAAAACGGCTGGAAACGGGTCAGACGGCTCAGCAGTCGGCGCTTCAGATATCGCCAAAGTCACCATCTTTGATCTGCAAAACAAGCTCATCGCCTATTCCGGAACCTTTCGGGACGGTGTCCGGGAGGTGTCCTTCCAATGGGGTGAATTATTCGTGTTCGGCGCGAACAGCAAGCTTTCACGACTGGATCAGCATTCGACCGCGGCGAAGCTGGAAGTTCTGTACCGGAGAAACCTTTACACGCTTGCCATCAGCCTGGCTCGGGCACAAGGTATCGGCGAGGCTGGAGTAGCCGACATACATCGAAGATATGGCGATTATCTGTATGGCAAAGGAGATTTCGACGGAGCGATGGGACAATTCGTCAAAACTCTAGGGTACTTGCAACCAAGCTACGTGATTCGCAATGTCAGATTTATCATTACTCTTAGCGCAAGGCTGATAGATACAGTTTCTCGATGCGCAACGAATACACAATCTCACTACCTATCTCCAAGAGTTGCATTCCCGAGGTCTGGCCAATCAAGATCACACGACGCTTCTACTCAACTGCTACACGAAGACGTCCGACCGTGCCCGCCTCGATACATTCATCAAATCCGAGGCTAAGCGGTCCGGCGAGTCTGGTGGTGGACTCGAGGATCTGCCTTTCGATCTAGAGACGGCCATCCGGGTTTGCCGACAAGCAGGGTTTTTCGAACATGCGACATATCTCGCGCATAAATATGGACGACATGAGGAGTATCTTCGGATACAGATTGAAGATGCAGAGCAGTACGAGGATGCCCTTCGATATTTGCGATCACTCGGTCCTACAGCTGTAAGTATCACATCGCCACTGTGGAACACAAGACTGACCAGAAAGCGCAGTGCGAGGAGAATATGATTCTATACGGTAAGACACTGCTGCAGCACGAACCGCAAGCCACAACAGGACTCCTCGTCGATCTTTGTTCCGGCAATCTCGGCAAGAACAGCATAGTTCCCGACAGCGCACCGGATGACACTAAGGTTGTCAACGGCACTTCAGGACCAGCAGTGCTATCATATCTCGGCTACGATCGGGTTCAGGGTCTGTTCAATCGCGAAGAACAGAGCTTAACTTCGGCTGGCCCATCTGCGCCGATCAGTCCAGGGGCGGCTCCCAGTCAGACCGGAGAGCAGACCAGTCAAGGCCAAACGCGAGGTCCACCGACAGATGGCGTCGATGGATCAACAATTGATGGTCTTATCCAGGACGACGGACCGTTGTACACACCGCCTTCGCCACGGCTATTCTTTGCACATTTTGTCGACCACCACGATTTCTTCGTCCGCTTCCTAGAGTCGGTCGCCCTCAACCTTTGGAACCAGAAGGTTGACTCAGCTCCACCGACTCGTACTTCACCTCTACCGATAAGGGATATAGAATCCGGGTCCTCCGATGACTCGACGATCATCAATCAAAGAGCGGTGTGGAACACCCTTCTAGAGCTTTACTTGGCTTCCACTCGGTCATTAGATTATGATGTTTCGAGCAGAGCACATGACAAAGCCCTCGGCCTGCTCGCTCAGGGAACAGAGATTCCGTACGACCCGATGCACGCGCTGATCCTCTGTTCGACGATCGGGTTTACCGATGGTCTAGTCGGGATATGGGAGTCTATGGGGATGTACGAGGATGTCCTCCGCTACTACATGGAGAATGATAAATCCACGGCGAACGGAGTCAACGGGCATCCCGATGATGCACGATCACCTTCCGACGAGGTCTTGCGATATCTCAACCTCTACGGACCGACCAATCCTCATCTGTATCCTCTGGTTCTACGCTACCTCACCTCATCGCCTGAAATTCTGTCTCGCCATCCCACTCAACTTGGGAAACTCCTGGATACCATTGATGCGGAGCACATCATGCCAACACTCGCGGTCGTCCAGCTGCTGAGCAGAAATGGCGTGGCTTCCGTAGGATCTGTCAAGGAGTGGCTGAGAGCAAAGGTGGCCGAGACCCGCCAAGTTGTAGAAGCCGATCGCTCGCTCGTGCAGAGCTATCGCAGCGAGACGGCAGCTAAGCAGAAGGAATTGTCGGATCTTGCGAATCCCCGTCAGCCAGAGGTGTTCCAGGTGACTCGATGTGCGGCTTGCGGGAGTCAGCTCGATCTTCCGAGTGTGCACTTCATGTGCAAACACTCTTATCACCAGAGGTAAGCTGCGAACACTTCCGCTTGACATGACTGATGAAGGCGTACAATCAGATGTTTGTCCGATTCCGAGCCGGAATGTATCCTGTGTGCACGACAACATTCGATCATACGGGAAGTGCGGCGAAACCAGACCCGCCTCGCAGATCGGCATGACCTCTTCCTGAGTGAGGTGCATGAGGCGGATGACGGGTTCGGGGTGGTTGCCGGTGCATTCGGGCGGGGGTTGATGGGGAACATGCAGACCGGGGCAGCGTGAAGATATCATCTTGGGACAATGCGAATAGCACAATGCATAGTACAGCACGGTCAGTACAACATCAACACTGCTTCTCTGCACCCCAATCAGTGTTCGCACAGCTTTGAGGTGGTTGGCGAGACTGACCGAAATCGCGATACCGCTCCCGTCGATCCGCATCTACTTCCTCTAATCGGCCAAACAGACCTCTCGCCTCGTCTCGTAATCGGACGGACTCGTTTGCGGAAGTCGAAGACATCCGGGACAACTGCAATGCGTATTGCGCTAGGGCGCTCATGCACCCTGCATTTGATCAACCTTGCCAAATAAGAGGATGCGCAGTATCTGACATTTCGAGTCTGGCTCCGTCTCGTGTAACTCTCTGATCGAGTCAATCTCTCGTCTCAGCGTCTTCTCAGTCGGAGCTGATCCAATCATAAGCAGAGCATAGCTTAAAAAAGGATGACAAGCTCACCACTAGCGATAAGCCACCGATGGTACAACCACCCCGACTGATCTCCCGGGTCCGTCCACAACGCCTGCCTAACCAGCTCGAACTCTGCCCAAATCACAACCCTATCAGTCCCCCGTATTGACAGTCGCGGTCAGTCGCCTCACCCTCATCTTTCGCCCTCTCCACCTCATCAGCGCCCATTCCCTCCCAGACCCCACCCAGTATCTTCGTCCGGAGATGCCACGCCGAGAAATTTGAAAAGTTCGCCTCGATCTTCTTCTTTGTGTACCGCAACTCGTCCATCTCGTTCCTTCTCGGCGAAAAACTCTCCGGCAAGCTGGCCAATACATATCGCCGATAGCCCCACGCGTGGACTAGTCACCTCGTCAGTGCTGACCATAACAATGGTGAGGGAGGCATAAAATTTCTGGCGTCGGCGTCCAGCATTTTCTCAACCACCATCAACTCCATCTTCCAAAATCCGTTCCTCCACCCCTCACTCCCATCGGGGTCAAAGGGAACAGATTCGAGACACCATTTCCGATGATTCCAGATCCAGTAGACTTTCGGGTGGACATGTAAACACGCGGTGGTCAACTTCAGGTCGGTCGAGAGGAGCTTGACGATCTCTGCTGGCGATCTATTAGGTATCAGTCGATGATCCGAACGAGGGAGAGGGAGAGAGGACGTGCGAGGTTGGGAAGAGGCCGTGGGTGAGGACGTGTCGGCGGTAGTTCCAGATAGTATAGAACTCGGGGTTTTGGTTGAGTAGGTCGGTCGTCCGTCTCAAGGCTTCGGGTGTGTAATCTTTCGCTCGTTTCTGTGATCATTTCAGGGTTAAGATGCACTTTCGAGATATCCATTAGAGATAACGCACCCGAGCCATGACATCTTCCTGTAGCGATACATAGCTCTCAATCTTGGCGAGCTCTTTGAGCCGCTTAGCTTCGGCTGCCTGCGGGTTCAGGCGGCTCCGCTTGATGCCGTGCTAAGCTGTCAGGCGTTATGCGATGGCTTGAGCCTACCATAATGACGGGTGTCTCGAGAGGTGTAGGTCATGCATAGCTGGCCCACTTAGCCTTTGTGTGGGTGTTTGAAGACGTTGTAGAAGTATAGTGCATAGGACGTATGGATGAATGTCCGAGATGATGGGCAAGCTGGAACCTAGGCCTGCGACCTTGCTTGATAGGCGGCGTCTCTTACGCGCCTTTCAACGGAAGTGGGGTTCCATGGGACCCCGCAGAGCGAACCTATCCGAGCCACACCCACGGATGTTGTTTGGCCCACTTTCCTCGTTATGCTGCCTCTCGTTTCGCCCATCCACCCGTTTGCACCTGAAGCTCGAAAAAGTGCAGGCGAGATGACAGAGTGAGTCATCCAGTCAGATGCATCCTAGATTCCGCTGATGTTGCCTAGATACTGGATATCCAAGAAGCAGTACTGGTGCAAGTACTGCAACATCTGGATCCGAGACGATGTACCTGTGCGTCTCCTCATCCCCCATCCCTTGCTCAGCTGATTGAGGTGTACACTCTAGTCTCGCCGCCAACATGAGACTGGTCTCAAACACCAAGGTAATAAAGAGCGTTTCATCCGTGATCTGTACAAAGGCGGGGATATGGCCAAGCGGGAGAAGGCGGCTGAAGCTGCAGAGATGGCTCGGATCGAATCGGTCAGCTCCCTCACTACTTGTCCTCACTGTGCTACGCTCAGACCAGTGGTCGGCGACAATGTATGAGCTGAAACGGGAACAGTCTGCAGCAGCGGCATATGCGCACGACACACACTCCAGCGCTCCTCCCCGCCAATCCGTTCTCTCCCGCCTCGCTCCCTCGGCTGCCGCTTCGTCATCTCGCAAAAGGGAGGCAGTGGTCAAGGACAAATGGGCGAACTACTCGACCGCCAAACAGCTTGGATTCGATGACGAGGAGACCTCGAAATCGTCTTACGAGATCGAGCAGGAGCTGCGAGGTCGGGCTGGGGAACCAGGAGCTTGGGAAGTGGTCGCTGAGCCGGTGACTCAAGCGGGATGGGTGGAAGGCCAGGCAAAGGGAGGGAAGCGGAAGCTTGGAGATTACGCTTTGGGGGAAGAGGAGGATCATGAGGATTTCAAGTTCCAACATCGGGATAAGCGGCCGGTCAACGACGTTTGGGAGGAGGAATGGGATCCGAGAAGGGCGTTAGGAGGTTTGAGGGTGAGAGTGAAGGAGGAGAGGCAGTTTGGGGAGAGGAGGAGTGGGAGTAGGGATGCGGAGGGGTCGGTGACAGAGGTCAAGCGGGAGGAGCCGGAGGGAGGGCTGAAGAGGGAGGACTGGACGGGAAGGTTGGAATTGAAACCTGAAGGAGGAAAGGAGGTGATTGGGAATGGGAAGGCAAAGGAGAAGGGTAGGGATGAGTTGGTGTTTGACCGGAATGAGGGAGGGTGGATCAAGGCGGAGCCGGAAGAGAACGGCCACTCCGTAACAGCACTCGTATCCGGGGATAGAGGGGAGCAGACTGGCGACGAGCCGTCTAGTGGGGACCGAGGACCCAGCAAAGCAGTACCTGAACAGTCAACGGATCCGGCACTCGAATTGGCCCCACCGGAAGATACCACCCTTGACATCAAACCGGACATCGGAACATCATCACCCGCAACCGACAGCCTCTTCAAGAAACGCCGTCCACCTCCTGCCGCTCGCAAAAAGTAGCTTTCTCCAATCCAATGCATGGCCATGCTCAGAATCGTCCACTCTTGACCGTCGTACTGATCCCCGTCTTCTCTCCCCGATAAGCTCCGCCGAGACTCGCCTGACCCCCCTTGAATACCGCTCGTTGCGAGGCGACTTTCTGCTTGGCCTTCTCGTATGCTTGCCTTTTCTTGACGCGGGGGTTCCGTCCGGTTTTTGATCGGCGAGGTGTAAGACCGCGGTTCTTCTCGATTGCACGGGTGAGCGCGCGGGGTCCGGCCGTCTGGGTGTCGTCATCGAACGCAGCGCTGTCATCTCGTCGGCATCGCAATCTTCCAAGCAGGACGGTGGCTCACAATCTCGCTGTCTGCACAGCCTCGTGTTCCGCCTCTTTCGCAGCTTTCTCCTCCTTTCGTCTCCTCTTGACTAGATCATAGTACCCCTCACCATCATCCACCCCATCGCCCGTGTCGTCCCCATCGTCTATGACATCTCGCGCTCTCTTCCTTTCGACCACCGGCTCAAGCGCCTCCCCCCCATCCCCTTGGGGCCCATTCTTCCGCAGCGCAGCATCCCTCGCAGCTTTGCGATCCCGATACGGCAGATCCTCATCTCCACCGAGGCGCTGAGTCCGTGCGGCATTGCGCCGGGCGGAAGTGGCTGCAATCTTGGAAGTATGAAAGCGGAGCGAGCGTTTCCGCCGTTCTTTGTCGGATGCATCCGCTTCATTGAGCGAAGTCGGATCGCCGAGCGTATCGTCGTCCTCGTAGCTCTCGAGCGCGGCCGGCGGCCTCTTCGAGGTCGAAGCGAAGAAGGCGGGTTCTGTCAAGGGCGCATAGCTTCCTTTGCTTGAATTGACCTGGACAGTTGCCGTAGCCTTCTCCTTCTTTCCCCGTCCTCGCCGCTTCTTCTTCTCCTTGTCTGCTCTCAGGACAATCCCGAAATCGTTGATCTCTCGGTTCTCCGCATCCGCCATCAGGTCCTGGAGCTCTCCATCCTCCAGCCCCTCCTTTTGCCAAAGATCATCCCCGTCGTCCTCCTCGATCCCCTCCCCTTGCAGCAGTCCGACTAGCTCTCGCCTTTCCGATTCTGACATCTCCTCATCCTCTCCCTCCTCCCCCTCTTCCTCTTCCTCCTCTTCTTCCCCCTCTGCCCAAGTCATTGTGATCACTGGCTCGCCCTCCGAGTCGGACCCCGCAGCAAAGTCAAGCTCCTCAAGCATGTTCACACCTTCTTTCAGCTGCAGCAGGCGGGGTAGGATCGGATGCGAAGAAAAGTCTGGACGGGAAGCAAGAGGTAAGGCGCAGAGGTGGAGGTAGAATGTCAGTGTCGTGGCGTAGGTGAGGAGTGTTTCTGTGATCGAGCTATGTTAGCGAGTGATGCAGGCGGAATCAGACAGACCTACGATAGTGCAGCCAGCCCAGACCCTTGTGAAGCGACTCCTTCCCCGTTTCCTCCTCCATCATCTGCGTGATACCCCTCGACGTCTTCATGAGCTTGTGCACGATGAGCGGGAAGTCGCGGGCGAGAGCGAGCTTGACTGGCTCATGTGCTTCCAGATGCCGGAGCAGCGTTGTTGGATCAGAAGTAGTCGGGTTTGAAACAGGTATTGGCGCTGCCTCCGGTTTTACCGCCGTGCTACTGTATGTCAGTGACAAGAGATAGAATTAAGTCAACAAGAACTCACGCTGGCTCCTGCAGCTGCCCCTCATCCAATCCCCAATCCTCCGCGCCACCCATATTCTCCCTTGCCTTCCTCTGCAACCGCCTCACCTCCTTCTCCTCCATCTCCCTTTCCTCCTCTCTCGTCTCATCAAACTCCCCAGTCTCCTTCTCCCGCCTATTAGATGGCCGGGAGTAGTACGACCTCCCCCAGCGCTCCTCATCCTCGTCCTCTGAGCCCGACGAGGAGGCCTCGTCGTCGGACGTCGGGACGGGTCTGCCAAAGCGCCCTTTAGCAGTTAGATCAGGCTTCATCTTGGACTTCCGCTTCTTTAAGGCGACCTCTTCTTCGGAATAGTCATCATCCTCATCTTCTTCCACATAGCTGTCGTTTCCGGGTAGGTTGAGACCGAGAACCTCCTCGCCTTGGTCGGCGTTGATGTCTTCGTCACTCTCGTCTTGAGGATTGAACATAATCCGTTCCCTCTTGAACATGACTGCCGATCCTGTCAGCTCAATGCTACCAGCGGTTCTAGCGAGAGACACGGACAATCATCGACTCCCCCTTCTTCCATTGTATCCTCATAGTTCTGGATCTTCTCGATCTGGGCACCGGGAGGAGCCTTCGATTTTGGATTGGTGGAGATGCCAGCTCGGCGAGATGATTTGCGTCCCATCGTGCGAAGTTGATCCTTTTTGCCAAGTTTTGACGCAAGAAATATTGTCGCAAATCTCTCACTTGGTCTTGCCACGTGTTTCTCGATCACTTCGATTGACGTTCCTCTTCCCTTGTCCGCTGCATTTTGCACTACATTCTGCCTGATCAGTAAGTCATCGAGGTCTCAGAGCTCGCAGCGAGATCTCAGAAGCCTCATCATCCTTATCGGAACGCAAAACAAGACGACATCTTCCGATGGCTGCTCCGGTCGAGCAATGGATCACCGACATCCCTCCTGTCACAAGGGCATGGGTCGCTGCGGCGGTGGGGACGAGCGTACTTGTGGTCAGTCGATCGAGTCCCAATAGCACCCGAACCTCTTGCCGATGTTATCGTATTGACTGGCGAGCTGGCCATATAGGAGTGTCAGCTCATCGCGCCCTTACAGCTATACTTCTCATGGACAATCGCGGTGGGTAACATGCAGGTGAGCTCTATCAACGGAGATGTTTGTGCTGGATCTACCCAGCTTCATGAACGTCACTTCTAACATCGCGCAGTGAACTGATCATGCTGCTGTTCTAGCTCTGGCGATTCGTCACTACCTTCCTTTTCTTCGGTCACCTCTCCCTTGACCTAGCCTTTCATTTGTTCTTCATGTAGGTCTCAGTGCACGGCTCTAGGATCAGCACGTTGACAACTATTCGGTAGCATGCGATACTCGAGATTATTAGAAGAAAACTCGTTTTCGAACCGAAGAGCAGACTACGTTCTTCTTCTCGCACTCTGCGCATCTTTCCTCCTTGTACGCCCGCACGTTGAGTGTAAACTGGACAAGCTGATCGCAGTCACAGGTCATCTCACCATTTCTCACCATGCCCTTCCTCTCTTCCTCTTTGGCTTTTTCGCTTGTATATATCTGGTCGAGACGGAATCCATCAATCAAGATGTCGCTGTTCGGGGTGATCACGTGAGCTTGCCCGAATGCTTGCCTTGTAACAGGGCCAGCTGATGCGAGCTCGACAGGATCACTGCCCCATACCTCCCTCTCTGCCTCGTAGCCTTTTCGTGGCTACTACAAGGGGGCTACCAAGCAGCGGTCGGTGACATCGTCAGTCCTCTTTGCAGAGTGCCGATGGAGAAGCAGAGCTCAATCTCGCACAGGTCGGGATTCTGGCGGGTCATACATACGTGTTCTTGCAGGACTACTGGCCGAGGGAGATGTGGAGTCGGACAGGGACGGGCGAGGTGCAGACTCCGGCGTTTGTGTGAGCTTCTCCTTTGTCTCGCCTTGTTGCGATTTGACGGATTGGGACTTGTAGCAAGCGGATATTTGGACAGCCTCTGGACGTGCGGTAACCTGGTATGCAATTTTGCCGGTCATTTATTCTAGTCCTGCAGGCTCAAGCAGACTCCCTTAAGCTGATGCAAAACGGAAGGCGTGCTGAGATTCTTAACGAGCCGATCGACGAGGGAGTCCTCTCTTTGGTCTAGATGCTTGGCGATCGACTGGCACCCTTACGGCCATCCTTCGACGATTATTCTTCCTTTCGACTCGAGCGCTTGCGCAAGTGGAGTGCAAAAAATGCATTCCACAGAACGCGCTCGCGCTACTGCTGTCAGACTGGACTCTTCGGTGGCCTTCAAAGGCTGCCGTCCTTTGTATACAGCACTGCGACCACTATCGAAGGGTGATGACTTTGTTGACGTCAAAGTTCAAAGCGAAGTTCAACATCAAGAATCGTTTTGCTCAATCTTTCCATTGTTCGCAGGCACGTGCATACAACAACACCATTCGCGGCACCTCTTCGATCTTCGCGTACCGAAAAAGCAAGGCCACCTTCAATGTCTGATCAGAGTGAGTACGCGTGACCTTGAACTTCGAAGGCAGTCTCATGTTCCTGAAACAGACGATGGCTCGCCCCAAGTCTCTCTTCGCTCCGCATTTCGGTCCGACAACTCGACCAATGCGTCCTCGCTCGCGATCAGCTCAAGCAAGAGCTTCTCTGCGGAGCTTGGGCAAGCATCGTTTCTCAAATCCTTTGAGACAGGGGAGAGGTTTCCTGACACGGACACGCCTCACGGACCTCGCGCCTTCAAGTCAAACCGAAGGGCAATGGCGTTACGTCAATCTCGTGTCGACCGGATGGAAGGACAGTGGCTCAAGGCAAGATCGAAGAGTCCGATACAAAGGAGGAAGATCAGAACTTGAGTCTGACTCTTGCAGGAAGATCCGACCCGTTACAGCTCGAGCAGCGGTGACCTGGGTATCCTCTCGCAAGACATGCCGGAAGATTGTCCAAACTTGTCTTCTGCTGTGAGCCGAACATCGGCGAAAATACCAACAAAGGTACGAAGAAGAGGTAAGAGACACTGCAGAAGCTGAGAAGATTCCTCGATCATACCGATTGGGACAAGGCGGTTTTCCGCGAGGGAACTGAGCGGCTGGATGACGGTCGGACGATCAAGACCTTCAAGTCCGCTCCGATCCAAAGTCAGCTCGTTCGTGTCGATTGTATGCGCTTGCCATCGAGACTCGCTTCGGCGACACTCTGTGCACGCAGGATACGAACATCGCGCTGCGCGCTGCTTGTCTATACCGAGTTGAGAGAGAAGCTTTGATCGGATCGAGGAGGCTCATTCGTCTCAGAAGCTCCTCACGGACGGGAACGAAGAGGACTGTGATCTGGAGCGCAAATTCGATCGGGAAGAGAAGCATCGTTTGTCTGAGAAGCTCGTCAGGGACGAAAGGGGCCATGTTTCGGCATGATATGGACCTCGAGCAGACTGAGGACTAGCGATCCGAGCTTTGTTTGGGAATACTAGACCATACGCAGACGATTCGGGCTCATGGGTTGTGTATTCTTAGCTTGCGAAGTACCATGCACCATGCGGAAGTGCTCTTTGGATCGATGGAGCGAAGTAAGCTGCCGTCCTCATCAGACATAATTCTCCACTCAACCTCGTTCCTCCTCTCACTGCCACATTGCCACACTGCCTTCACTAACCTCAATTGGGCCCCGCCGGCTGCGATCGATCCGGTCACTCCTCCACCAGCTCTCCCCATCCCAATATCCCATCTATGCTACCTCGACTCCTTCCCCAGCTGATATTCTATCACACTTGCCTTCGAAGCTTCATCGCTTCTGCGAGCATGACGACGGCGGCACAAGTCCCGCTGGCGCCTAGGAAGGAGGTCGAGGACGTGTGGGATTACCCAAGACCACCCGGGCTGCAGCGTACCCTGAAGTAGGTTTCCAAAGGATGATGATGATCTCAGGCGTGGATCCCGCTGACTGGGATCGAAGTCGACTACAGGTCACATGGGTCGCCAATGATGGGAATGAGACTGTTCTCGCCGATACCACCGAAGGCATGAGAGTGCTCGAGACGACGTGAGTTTCCGTTCCGGACGCAACCCGAATCAGCTGATGCTCTCAGACATCCTCCAACATATTATCTCCCTCCTTCAGCAATTAAAGTTCCTCTTCAAAAGTCCTCGAAAAGCTCATTCTGCGAAGTAAGTCGACGTTCCCGCCCACATACCGCCTGTCAAGAAGCTAACCAGTACTTTGCTAGTGGAAAGGCCAAGCGTCATATCATACCGTCCAACTCCCCTCCGGCCCCACAATCCAGAACCGAATCTGGTCCTATCCTCGCCCCACGCCGTCTTTTGCGCCGCTCAAGGATTATTTGAGCTTCTACGCTTCTACAGGGATGAACAAGGACCGAGCGGGCGGGGAGTGGAGGTGTTTCGTTGATGGGGAAAGGGTGGGTGTCCAGGAGGGGTGAGCTGTGTCCCCCAAGTCAGCAGGGGCAGGGCTGATGGCTGAAACAGAGATTTCTATGGCGGGTGGGTAACACAAAACATCCAGGGGCGAATGAAGGGGGGTGAGTACGCTTGTCATATTGTCCTGATCACTGCGCATAGGTGCTGGTACCTGGGGGTGGTGAGGGGATTTTGTGGATATTCACAAATCGGAAGGGCTGTCTTTGGGCGCAGCACCTCGGAATGCAGCAGTCGGGGTGACGGTCTCCCTCATGACCAATACGTTGTATCGATAGCTTCGATATGGAAGCGATCGCCTCATGTTTAGGCTCTCCGAGTCCACTGTTTGCGGAACGAGACCCATTCCTGTTCCTGTTGAGCCCGCGATTCATTGCAACTGACAGCATGCCCACCTACTCCCCCTCCCCCTCTACGACTTCATACTTCTTTCCCCTAATCCCCCAAACCCCCCAATTCGCCTTGACCGCCACCCTAACATCCCACTCCGCGATCTCCCATTTCAGACTCCCAAAAGTATTCTTCCCAGGCGCCAAGATCAACTCAAACTCGTCTGTCACGCCCGGAATCGATTCCACCGGCGCCGTCGGCAACCCTACATAGTCCGGGAATTCGCGGACTTTCGATGAATGTCGGAACGAAGGTGGGTTGGTGCCGTAGAGCGCGGAGACGTCGCGTTGGAGATCGAGAGGTGAGAAGGCGGTGAAGAAGACTGCGCATTTGGTGTGAAGGATCTTTTGGAGGGTTAATCGCCAGGATGTTTGTGCTTGGACAAGGGGTTGGGTCGTCACTTCGTTCCATGGGGCGGCGTCTGCATCCGTGGGGGTTGACGGCATGCGATTCCGATTGAGGCCTGGTTGGTCCGGAAATCCGAGTCCAGGAGAGAACGAGAAGAATACATCGGTGAAGGGGTCAAATGGTCCGAGTTGACTGTGAAGTTCCTCGTATGACGAACGAAGGCTGGTTATGGTGAGAAATTGCGAAACGTGGAGGGTATAGCTCGGCACTCCCCATCCATGGGACTCGGAGAAGGCGTAATCATTCCGAGTTCGAGGATCGGTCTTTCCCATCATCGGCAAACCAACCTCGGGTCCGATCAGGTAGATGTTGAAGTGATTCCGGGGGAACAGCCAGGAGAGCTGTTGCCAATGTGCGGGTGGTAGGGTGGATTCGGCTCGAGCTCCTAGGATGAAGATCCGGATCGGGGGTTGAGGGGTGAGAGGGGCACCGGACTCGCTCGAGCCAGGTGGGAGGTGGAGGATGGAGTGTAGGGCTGTTCGACGGCTCGGGTCAGCTCGCATCCAGCTACACGACCCGCGAGCTGACTGCCTGTCGCTCCCGAAGGCCTTCAAGGAATGCTGAAATCACCTGCCATACTTCTCCGTCCTTCCCGCGTGATCCGCCCCGTCCCAGTCGTATACGGTCCATTCTCATGCAACACCCCCGCCACGGTCATGGGGTATGTCAAGACCTTGCTGACATGCCTGACCGATCTCTCCGAGTCGATCGACGGGAAATCACGGGTGAAGAAGAGGGTATCCCAATTCGCAAATGACACCGCTTGGTCATACGGCTGCTCCGCTGCATCCTCATCAGCGTCTTGATTCGAGCTTGACGAGGAGCCAAGACATACTCGGCATCCCCTCAAACTCGGTTATCTTCCTCCCACTCCTCAAATCGTGATCATCCTCATTAACCTCCCTCAACCGCTCACAATACTCCGCATGCTCCTCGTATCCCTCCTCCCATCGCTCTTGGTTCTTATGTGTCGGCCATCCGCAATCTGGACAGTCGAATGCGGGTCGGACTCGCTCGTTGTGTTTCTCTACCGAGACGGGGCAGATCGAGAATGTCTTGACTCGTTCTGCTCGGTCCTTTAGGTCGGGGAAAGGTGATCGAATGAGTGGGTGGAAGAGGTCATCGGGAGCGAGAACGATCTGGGGTTCGGGAGCTTTGAACGGGGATTGAGGTGCTTGAGGTTTGGTCTTGAAGAGGGAGAGGAAGGTTCGGCGGGGAAGGAGGATGAGGGTGGATTGAGGGTGGCTTGGGTGGGAAGAAAACCGAGGGGTGTACGAGGTGGAGTGACGGGCGACCGATGGACCAGCACGGCCAGTCAGCCAGGCTGAGGGTAATCTCATCGTCGTCAGCGCCCTGTCGTTTGTGGTAGACCGCGATGATCAAAAGTGTTTGAGGCGGAAATGCACACTGGGCCCCGATCCAGGGAAGCGGAACCAAATATGCGTGGAGAGTACCGCCAAGATTTCAACAGACATCACCCCGTGTTCCGGTCCGTCATCCTTCTCAAAGTTGCACGACTCTGCTTTGAACTGCTAGAAATGACCGGAGTGTGGCCGAAGCGCCCTTGGACAGGTCTTCTTGACCTCCCCGCTGAAGTGATTCATCCCTTCCCGACACACCTCGCTGCTCCGTTCCCGTCTTACACCTTCCTCGGATATCAGCTGACCACCTACCAGCTCATCCAACACATCCACCTCCTCGCGCTCAATCCCTTCCTCCCCCAAGCCTCTCGATCTACTCACGATATCCTTCATTCCAACCCACCCACTTTCGTCGCCGAATATCTCCTCTCCCTTTACGCCGACTACCGGCCGGACCAGATCCTCGTCCGAGCACTTCGACATCCAGTATGCACCGTCGCCGTCGCAAAAGAAATATCGCGGATCTGGGACCGTCGACGAGGATATGATCCTAATCCTCATCCACGCAAGGGACGTAAACCGACGACAAGCGTTTCCACCTCACCCCTGTGTGTGCTCGAACTCCCTCGCCGCCTCTTCCGCCCCTCACCACCACCAGACCCGCCCATCCACCCGCTCATAACCTACCTCTTCACGACCTACAATCCCAGCCCCAATTCGCATAAAAGCTATCCTCTCTGCTCAGCTGTCCTTGCTCTCAATTTCCCGCTCGTGACCTACCTGCTCGAGCAAGGTGCCGATCCAGGGGTGAAGGAGAACCTAGCGGTTGAGGTGGCCATCTCCACCAAGAACCTAAGGATGGTCAAGATGCTCGTCGAGTACGTACAAGAAGAGTCGGTCGCGGGAAACAACGGTTATGGGAGCGAGAAAGGGAGGGCGAGGAAGAGAAGGAGGGTGGAAGATCGGGTGAGGGTGGATGGGAGGTTGGTGGAGGCCGCGATGACAAAGGGGTCGAGGGAGATTGTACAGTATTTCGTGCATGAGAAGGGTGAGATGAGTTCCCACCTTGTATAAGTCTAAAGACGGGGACGTGGCTGATGGGCTGGTCAGGCGTGATGCCGAATTTGAGGTCGATCATGAAGCTTGGGAAAGGGGATGTGCGAAAGGAGCTGAAATCCGCGAAGAAGGCTAGGCGGGAGGTGAAGGTGGTTGGCTAGGTCATGGTCTTTCGGAATGCTCCTTCTGTTGTCTGTCCATTGCCCTCCCTTATTCTACTGCCAAACTCCATGGGCTGTCCAGTTTCATTTGGACACTATTCAGACCTTGCAACTCAAGGATTACCCCATTTTCCAAGCAGTATCTGTCAGCATCGCCAATACCACCTCCCTGTGGGCATCATTCGATTCCAAAATGCATTGCTGTCCCACATCCCTCATACGAATCAATTCGTGTATGATGCTATCGAAATCCTCCGTCCAAAATGTCAATGTCTGGCAGAGCTACAACGAAGCAGTCCTCGTCTTACAGATATCCGTTCCCTCCTAAACTCCGATCGTTGTCCCAGTCCCAAGTCATTCCCTCGTACGAGTGGGCACCTCGAGGTACAAAATCGTGCCCGCTTTTGTCAACGTCAGTGCATTACTCCTCCTCCTCTTCCTCCTCCTGGATGACCGGCGCCCGCCCCATCTTATCCGGTAAACCCGTTCTTTTGACCCCGCTTATATTCGGCACCTCGCTCATGACCGTCCCCTTCTTCTCCTTCTCCTCGTCACTACTGCCCCGACGATTCCGACTGTGCCCTTGTCGATGTGCCCGACCATGCTGTTTGGCCAGAGCATTGGGATGTGCAGCGGCGGCCGCCCAGTTGCTCCCAGAATTCGCCGCTGTGTTCGTACGTCCCTGTCCCAGTCCGCCGGCGAAGGATGTGATGGGCTCATCATCCTCGCTCACCCAGTCGTCGTTCTTGTGCTTGAAGACGTCCCTAAGCGGTGCCTTCCGCTTGACTGCGGAGACGTGCCGTGGATGCTGTATGTGTAGCTGCCCAGGATGGGTCAGAGGCGAGCGAGGTCGATGGATCAGCTGTACGAGCTGAGCGACACTCGACTTTCGCCGCTTCGACCGCATACTTGCATCTTCGCGTCTCGTGTCATAATCGCTGTCCTGATTATCGCCTCGGCCTCGATCGACGGAGCTGGCACGGGACGAGGCATTGCTGCGGACACTGCTCGCCCTCGAGCCGGTTCTACCCTGAGCCGTAGGTACCGCCTTGAGGGTGAGATGCCGCACACGGGTTGATGCGAATCCTGCAGGTGAAGAACGCTGGTAGTTGTGTAGCGGTGAATTCTGATGAGACCGTCCTGACGTGTCTGATTGCATCGAAGGGCTGCGCAGAGCGGTCTGGGATGACCTTCGGCTCGAACCACGTCGATCTGAATGTGCGGACGACGGGCGATTAGGCTCCTGGTATTCCCGATCGGAATTCGGCGTCTCACTCCCATGACTCTTGTGTGAATGCCGTCTCGCCAGGGCCGGGGGGATTTCGTGCAAATCGGAAGGCAGATGCATGGAAGTGACGCTCGATCGACGAGAATTGACGCTACTCGATCTGCGAGAGGGCGGGTGAGGGTGGACGTCAATCGAGATTCGTCGTGCAGCGTTGGCGCTGATTGGCTGCACGACGCGATTGACATGCGGTGCTCTCGCGCCGATACCTCGACTAGGTACGACCGCCGGGGCGATCTTGAGGTCGCCAGCGGCCAGTGGTGAGCCGGAGATTTCTCCCTTGCGTCGCCTCTTGTCCTCGATGAACAACTGTCGGAAGGTCGACCAGAGACTGTCTCGCTTCGAGGCTTTCATTCTGCCGATCGCTAGATCCGCGCCGGAGGATGGAGATGTAAAGCTGTTGGGGGCTGGACCATGCGTCGTGCTGGACGAAGCTGGCGATCTGCTTCTCTGCGTGCTCACCGCTTGTCGGGGTGCCGCCACGTCCGATGGAAGGCTGGCAATGGATCCCACAGGCGAACTATGCGGTACGCTCAGGAGCGTCGACTCGCTTTCGCTTCTGGCTATCTTGGCATTCGGCGGAAGCTTTGTTGGCTTTGTCGGCGAGACACTCCGAGCGTCGTTCTTGTCCACCGATTCGGGATCTTCAGACTTTTTACTGCCGCCGACAATAGCGGAAGTCGCACGCTGAAGCATGCTGCTTACGGATGGGGACCTCGTTTTGCCAGACTGACTAGGAGATGCAGTTGACGGTGAGGTCAGCTGCTCTTTCCGCCGAAGCTCGCGAGGCGGCGTATGCGGTTGTGATGATGTTTCGCTGACTCTCGCCGCTTGTCGTATGCTCGGGACAGGTTTCCCTTCTGATGGGGGCGCATCCGGAGTCTCCCGCAGCACCGTTATCTTGGCAGTCTGCTCGGGAGACATATAGATTGGCCGGCCAGAGGCGGAGACCGGTTCACCGAGATCGACGATGCTGACGCTCGGAGTGACGGGAATCGAGGTCGTCTGGTCTTTGAAAGTCACATTGGGTGTTTTCGTTTCAGGTTCAGGTCCTTTAGCGCTTTCTTCTTTTCTCGCTCTGCGTCGCTCCTCTCGCGCATTGGCCGGAGCTCGATCGCGACGCCGAGCAACGGAGACGTTTCGCGTTTCGACGACCTCGTCCGGTTCGCCCCGTTCGAGCTGTTTTTGTCGTAATATCCACCAGATGGCAGCGCTAGCATCGCACGCATCGCTGTTGACGGAATGGATAAGCTGTCCTGTGTCGAAGCCGAGATCAGATAGCTGGGTCAGGAGCTGCCTTTCCGATGGTTTCGAGAATGAGACCTCTCGCTCTTCGTTCAGCTTGGCGAGGTAGTCTTCCGGCGGATACGTCTGCCACTGCCCGGATTGGCTGTGATGGGAATTTCGTCGCTCGAGGGAAAGAGTAGAGGAAACCGATCGCCGTTTCGTCCTCGAGGGAGTCCTGGAGTGTTGTGCCAGTGGCAGGTGGAGGGAGTGTTCCTCCATCATCGGTAAACTCGCCGACTGTTCACGGGAAGCCACCTCTTCGTCCGTGATCATGTCTTCATCCACCTCGGTCTGTCCTTCGAGCGAGCTCTTGATGGCCACCCTGTTCTTCACTCCGAATGCCGTGGCCGAGCCTGGCGACTCACTCCCTGAGCGTCGAATCGTCGACTGGCTTCCATTCGGATGGAGCAGTTCCAAGACCTTTTCGGTGTGACTGAGTTCTCCGCTGTGGTTCCGCTTGATCAGCTCCGTCTCCTCGTCCTCGGCAGTGGTCGGAGTGGTCGTCCCGCTATCCGGCTTGCCTTGCTCACTGTCTGCGAACTCGAAGGATGTTTCGGACGGCTCAGACTCGCTAGGAATCTGGGGAAGGTGGGTGGAGAGGGGTGACGGCAGGCCGGAGTGCGGGCCAAGAAAGCGGGATGAAGAGGGACCGGGGTCGCCCGAGCGGAAGGGCTCGGAGAAGTCGAATTCTTTGTGGCCGTTGAGCGGCGTGCAGGGACCAGGCGTAGGGGGAAGTGACTGCCCGTCACCCCGCACTTCGCTCCATTTATCAACGAGGGTCAACTTGAACCACGGATGGGTGAGAATCCCTTCGATTGAAGGGCGCTTGGAGGGGTCTTGCTGAAGCATACCGCGGAACAATGATCTTGCGTCTACGTCGAAATCAGTTGAAGGCCCCGCTTTCGATTATACCCCGCACCTGAACTGAGCCAATCTGGCTCCTCATATTCCCCCTTCATGATGAGATCCTTCGTGATGCCCTCATCGTCGTCGTCGAAGGGAAGCCCGCCAGAGAGGAGAATGTAGAGGATGATACCGAGAGACCAGATGTCTGTTTCTTCCCCGAGGTATTTCCGACCGGCCAGCATCTCAGGACTGGCATAACCTATAGGTGAGAGCGTCAGCCTGGAGCGTATCGACCTCGAGTCGCGCTCACCCGTTGTGCCGCAGAACGTCTCCATCCTGAAGTTGATCAGCGTCTTTCTGATCTTCCCTAGAGATACTCACATTTTACTCTTCTGCCATTCCCGCGCAAAACCAAGATCGCCCAGCTTGATCCGTAACTCCCCATCAAGCAGAACATTTTCCAGCTTCAAATCCCTATGCACCACCCCCTGCCGGTGCATCCAGCCCACCGCTACCGCCAACTCTCCAAATAATCTCCTCGCCTCTCCTTCCAGCATCCGCCCTCTCTCCACGAGGTAATCGAACAGCTCTCCCCCGCTGCACAATTCCGTCACCAGCCACACATGGGTTTCCGTAGCGAGTATCTCGTGTAGGTGGACGATGTGGGCATGATGAAGGCGACGATGGTGGTGGATCTCACGGGTGAGCTGGGAGGTGACTGATTTGGGGATCTTCTTGATCGCGCAACGCGTGCCGGTGAGGCGGTGCGTAGCGAGATGAACCGACCCATACGTCCCTGCTCCTTGGTCAGTCCGATCCTGAAGCGGGGACTATTGATCGGAACGAACCTTCGCCGATGACCCTGCCAATGGTGTACCCGCCTACTACCTTCAGCTTCTCGCTCCCCAGCTCCTTTCCCAGCTCCTGATACGCGTTGCCAAGCTGTGCGCGACGCCGTTAGCGGTGGAGGGAGAGATAGCTTTACTCACTTGTGCTTGCTTATTGTTGCCAGCGTGGCCGCCGTTGTGCTGGCTACGCTGCCTGGTCGCTGCCATGATTGATCAACGCGCAGTCTCACTGTCATGCGTCGTGATCTGGCCATCAAGGAGCCAAGGCGGTGTCCAAGGATTGCCGATGTGAATAGCTGAGCAGCTGCTGGTGCGTCTGATAGGACTGCTACTGTCTATGGGACGTATAAGCATACAAGATGGATTGTGCATGATCGGGTACCCGATGGGATTGATTGGCAATCAATCAAAGCCCCTCGCTTGATTGAACCATCCCCAATCTCCCCTCCGCAATGTTGATCACTCACTTTGGTAAGGATCCCGTCGCTGGGTTCGTCGCGTGTCGTAGATAATGGTTATATTCCGAGGTTGTTGTTGCACGATGACGAGAATGGACTAGCGGAAGGAAGCTTTACGTGATTTGAGCGAAAGTAGTAGCTGATGATCTGCCTTCTTTGAGAGATCGGGCAAGTACTGACCACAGGGAACTTGCTAGTTGGGGGAGGAATGAAGCGGGGAGAAAGATGCGAAGGTTCCTTTAGGGGATTGCAATGAATAGTAGGCGGAATTAGGGGGATCCTGGGACCCCCAATCGAAATCGTTAGGAGCACAAGTGCCTTAGCTTTTCGTGGAGCGCGAAGTCTTCCATGCAGGATCCCGCTTTCTTCTGTTCACTTTTCGTTTCAGCTGACACATCTCCGTCTTTCGCATGAGAGGAGACATTTGGCTTCACTGACGCTCCTTTGTTTAGTTGGTCCATCCCATCCAGCGGAGCAGGACACCCTTTTTGCCGCGTTGTTATACCCGGGAGAAATGCCGAGAGGCCTCGACGGCTATTCCCCATCCCATATCTGATCTTTGCTCTGCGCATATTTCACACCATTCATGTTCAGTGAGCATCGACTAGGACGGATCACAGTTTTCAACTGGGACATCCGGTCTCATATACCTAAGCGAAAGGATAACTCTGAAGAGGCCCTTTAGCGTATCCAAAGTCAGTGGGAGCCTAGGTCAACCCAGGGCTTTCGTCATGATCAAAGGAGGTAGAGTTAGAAACTTTGGGGTCACGTGAAAACAAAAATAAAATCGAGCACACGTCACTCATCTTGCATACCCATGCTGCATTTCGAGGCGAAATGGCAATCACACCTCCCCGCCGCACAAGTGAGATATCATGGGGTTCCACTCTTATCACATCGTATACTATGGCTAATCCAATGAACTGCAGTCGGTCTCACGGACCGGTACAATGTCACACGCCGTAACCTGGGTCATCCGCAAATCACGTCGATCATCGTCGCATTCCCGTCACAATCAGCCATGCCTACCGAAGCCTGCCTTTTAAGCCGGATATCCGAGCTACAGGACCATTTCCCCATGCTCTGCTCTGATGTGGTGGATGGTCGTACCCGGCAGCCTTACTTTCAACAACGAGAAAGATCTTGGCCTCATTCGAAGATCCTCGCGCGACGATCATACCAGACCAGTCAAGACAAGGCGACGGAGAAGCATCAAATGATGTGGGACGAGATTAGGAGGATGCAGAAGGAGGACGTCACCACCCGCCCCTTGTGGCAGATATCAATTCACACTTCCTCCGCGCAATCTAGTCCGGCGTACCTCACCCTTTTGACCGATCACGTCGTCGCGGATGGTATCGGAACCATACGTCTCGTCCTCGCCCTCCTCAGTCCAGATGTGACTCATCTCCCGTACGAGAAACTCTCCGACGACTCTCGCCTCGAAAATACGATCGACGTTCGTCCTTCCTACGCTCACCTGCTAACAGCAGTGTGGACGGAGCTAGTCCTACCGCGTCTTCCACGATTCCTCGAACAATACCTGAAACCTCCACGCCCTTGGCCCGATGAAAATGTTGCGCTGCCTCCCATGAAGGCTACACCAGCTTCGTCTTCCATGGAGATCGACGTCGACATCATGAATCGACTGAAAATCGCCGGTAAAGCTCAACATGTACCCACCCTTCACCCAGTCTTGGAGACGGCTTTTCTAGTCGCCATGTCGTCCGTCCTTCAATGGAAAGGCAGCACCGAGTCTAGTCCATTCCTCCTCCGTACGTCTTCGCCGGGCTCTGTGCGGGATTCTGCTCTCGGTCATCTCTACTGCACCTCCAACTACTTTTCCTCCCTCGACTACGACGTGTCTTTCTCCCCGACCGATTCCTTTTGGGTTGAGGTGTCGAGGGCCTCGGCGTATTACAAGAACCCGACGGCACGCAAGGACGGAGTGCAGGTGTGGGGTTTACTCGCTTATATTCCGGATCCCGACCCGTCACGAACCAAGCTGAATCCCGGTCCGACGGGATGGGAAGATCATTTCGCCGCCCAATCCCAGCGTCCGAATCCGTATAGAGATAGCTTCGCCTTGTCAAATCTGGGTTGTATCGATCTGCCAGATGGAGCAGACGATCTGATCTGGTGTCAGTCGAGCTCTGCGTTCAATCCCCCTTTGACGGTCAACCTCGTCGGGCATAAAGGGGGTCTCAGGATGACGTTCAACTGGCAGGAAGGTTCGGCGCTCTCGAGAGATCAGGTCGAGGACATTCAAAGGACTCTCAAGAGGATTCTCTATAGATTGGTAGATCCTGGTAAGAAGGTGACGAAGTTGGACGAGCTAGTCGCCTGAGGGCATATGATCGTGGATGCCCCTGTCCTTCTTCACCAGTCCATACGCCTCCATAACGCCTCACACCTGTTCTTCCACCATCACTCCATTCCAGTCTAAAGCAATCTATAATCCGCTTCTAGATCTCGCCTGAATCTATCTAAAATGTGCCATTTCATTCGCCTACATGCATCAGAACTCTCCTACATCAATACCCGGCCACGTTCCAGCCTGTGACGAGAGGGCTGTAAGACGAGGATACCTAAACCCGGGGAGGTCGAGTGAATAATGCGGGGCGAGTGGAACTATGCATGATGCAGATGTGCTTGCTTCTTCCCTCAATACCCTTCTCCATCCCGATCATTCCGTCGATCTCCCTGATCCCGCTGTCTCCGTCGATCCGGATCATGCTCCCTCTCCCTCTCCCGATTTCCCCGTGGCATCTGCGCTCTCCTCCCTTCCGCGTCCTTGATCCGTAATCTCCGTCCTTCCTGACCCGCTATACTCAGCGTTCCCAGGATCAGCTCGGCCGTCCGTATACTCTGAGCACGGCCAAAGTCATCAGCTCAAGTACACGCGGCAATGGTAGAGAACCCACCTCCATGTTGGCGGGAATGGGATAGGTGACGATACGGGGATCGGTATCGGAGTCGATGATGCCGACGGTGGGGATGTTGCGGAGGGTGCATTCACGTATTCCGGAGATGTTTTCGGTAGGGTTCAGGAAGATTGCGAGGTCGGGCAGATAGGCTTTGTCGACCATCGGCTGGATGCCGAAGCTGGAATTGAATCGTCAGCTTCTTGTCCACAAGCGGACTCTCGCAGGGAGGTCGGTACGCTACGAGACCTGACAGGAGCGACGAGCCACTCACATGGTCTCTGAATTCGTCAACAGCCCCGGCAACCACTTTCCCGTACAATACCCATTATCCCCCAACCTCTCCTTTGCCCTATCCAGACCTCTCCTCAACCCCGCTATGGTCCCGACGATCAAAACAACCCCGTCCGCCTTGACCATATCGCGGACCACTGCCGCCGTACGCCGTAAGATGGGGAGTGTCTGATCGAGATCGATGATGGAGAGGCCGGAACGATTACCGTAGACGTAAGGCGCGAAGGCTCGGTTGATGAGGTTCGAGGAATGGCCAAGGGCGGCGCCGGTGGATAGGAGGGTGGAGAGGGTGGATTGCAGGACGGTGGGCTGGGGTATGGGTCTGGAAGAAGGGGGGATGAAAGGGGTTTTGACGTCTGAATGGGATCAGCTCAACCCGATAGATCCGGATGCGGAGAGGGCATACGTAGCGACTCTTTCCGCCGTCGCCATGCCTGGACCTCTCGTAGGTTACGTCGGAACGCCTCCTCCTTCGTCTCATCTGGGTACGCCTCGCCCTTGCCAGGTCTCGTCCGGGCAGTCGAGGCGGAAGTCGAGCTCTCGGCTTCTCTCGAGGCGTCCCGACAGCAGGTCGAGGAGCAGATCGAGCGAACGGATGCTGAGGTAATCACTGTAAGCCCGGAACACTCCAGCTAGTGGGAGATAGGTGTGAATGTCATGGACGTACGTGTTTGCGTCCGAGAGGTCGATGATCTTAAGATCTTGAGCGCGGAAGAGGTCGATCCTCGCATATCGATGGACCTCATTCACTCGAAGACGGCCTGCCACTGGTGCTGAAAGGGTCCGAGGCACCACGACCAAGCTGGGGAAGGGATACGTCCGATTCAAAGTGGTTAGTCGTCTGAGCCACTCAACATTTTCTAGACCAACCTTTTCGGTCCGCTTTTAACATCAGAAATTCAAGATTCCTCCGCCCACGTGGCATTTTCCAGCCTCGACTGGTCTTCACAAAGATGATGCAAATGATTTATGGACTGGTCACACCTTCCATCGGCTCCTCCACGCCTTCGTCCACTTCTCCCGTACCACTGGTCCCGTCTTCCTCCTCATTGCCGTCGTCCTCACCCTCCCCGCTCTCATTCTCTCCCTCGTCACCATTCAACATCGGCAACTCCTTCAGCTCGACATCAAAGCCCATCTTCTTGAAGCCATTCGCCACCTCGTCTGCTTTGCCTGACGAGACGGAAACGGCGCCGATCGCAGTGGAGGGAGAGAACGCCGGTAAACAGTAGGTAGAGATGGCATTCCGGATCTGTTGTAGCGTGATGGACTGTTCTGAAGTCAACGCTGTCGGGACGGGCGGTAGCGGAACAAACCGGTAGAGCTTGAAGCAACCTTTGATTGTGGTCCTTTCCGACGCCTTTCAGACCTTCGTTCAAGTAAGCTGTTGATGCCTGGACCAGCATCAATCATCGAGTACGCTCGAGGCGCTTGGGGATTTACCGCAGACATCACGGTCTCGGACTTCCGGGCAAAGTCGTAGGTCATGCTCGATCGAGCTCCATCAACGATATTCTGTTCCAACTCGACCTGACGTCAAAGAGACTTTAGCTTGCCTCCGCTCCAAATAAGCATTCAGATCCATACCGAGCCATCCGCCAAACCAGCCAAAAGCTTCCCAGCTGCCTCGTACGCCAACATCGCATTCGGGCTCTGCGCATCGTAAGTGAGAAAGCAACTTGGGGTTGGCCACTTACCCGGTAGACACTGAACCCGGTGAATCCTGCTTCGCAATCGACCTCCACATTCGCTCCATAGGCCAGACCCGAGCCCCGGATCGACCTCCAGAGGTAGCTTTCGGTCGCGTTGAGCACAGCAGATGCAAGAATGAGTGCTGGGAGGTCGGGATGATCCCATCCCACGAGACCCTTGGCGAGATGAACAGAATAGGATCCTTCGATGGCCGACATGGGGACAATGATGCACTTGGATGGACGTAAGTTCCTGCACAAGTACAATTCCAGAGGTTCTGTCTGACCTTGGACGAGGGGTTCTCACCCAAAGCGGTAAGAGTCTGGCGAGACGTCGACAGGGGCGCAAGGGCGGCTGGATCCTAAACCCAATCTTAGTGGATCTAAGGCCTCAGTATCCGGCCAGCTTACAGCGTACGGCAGGAAGGACTTAGCCAGTGTCGTCCTCGGATTCGGTAGGCTCAGAATATCACCGGCGATGGAAACCCGCACGACCGAAGGGTCGAGCACTATACGATCAGCTCAGCCTCCATGAAATCGCTCGCAGCTCACAGTACTGCCTCGCCTCCTCCATTCGCTGGATCACGACGTCCGGGTCCTTCTCCAATAGCTCGGCCGTAGCGGGGATAAACTCCAACAGGCTCAACAGCGCACACGCTTCCGACGTGGAGCGCTGGACGTCGAATGCTAGGCGATTGACCCATGCCCGAGCGATGTTGTCCCCATTTCGCTTTTCGTACGGGAGTTCCTGGAGCTGCTTGGCCACGATGACAGAGAGTCTGCGCGCATAAGCAGGGGAACGCCGCGGACGAACTCACCTGTCTTTGGTGAAGATGCAACCGGAGACGAGATCCCTGATCCACGAAACGGCCTTCTCAAAGTCGGCAGCTTCCACCTTCATGGTGATGCAGAGAACCTCGGAGAAACAGCTGCGGAAGGAGAAATCCACGCTCTGGCTCACGGTGAAGCTGCAGGTCTCAGAGAATGTCTCACACTGGAGGTCAAGACGCTCACTCGTTGAGCTGATCGACAACTTGCTCGTAGCTGAGGGTGGATCCATCGGCACGATGCACTCCGAGGCTGAAAAGAGCTCTTCGTAGGATGGCGAGGTACCTACGCGGCTCAGCCCCGTCCTCATAAGGCTCGACTCACGGCATGAGCTGAGGGGGGACTTTGGCGGTATCAAAGAGGACAAGGACGTTGACAAAGTTTGACTTTTGTCATCAGCATTTGACCCGACAGTGTCCCGTGTTAGCTCACCTTGACGTGTGCGAAGTGAGCTTGGAAGGAAAGCATCTTCCCATCCGCATCGACGTGTCTCTGGACGGCACCTTGATCGCTCTTTACCGCTTGCCCGGCAACATTGTTGATCGCAGTCTCCACCGGCACCCAGGTCAAGCCTTTCGGCTGCGTATATCAGATTTTCCACTGGGACGACGACGTACATCAGTCAGAGGGAAGTCTCCGATCATCTCAGCGGGAGGTGGCTTATCGCTCTCAGCTTTGGCATTTTCCAGTTCCCGTTCGAGCTCCTTGAGCTTTGCCTCGCCGAGTTCGGCCCTTCGATCGGCGAGACGCTTCTTCTCATCGGTGTCGATCTTGGAGGCGAGAGCGGCGGAGGGCTTTCCGATGAGCGTCAGGGATTCTGAGCGTACGTAGTATCTGAGTTGAATGGTCAGGCAGTCTTCGAGACTGAGCAACCTACTTATTGAGTAGCGAGACCCAAGCATCCGCCTTCCACTTTGCCAGAACCGCATAGTCCTCGAGATCGTCAAATGCAGCGGGGAGCTCCTTCCCGTTCGCCTCGCCGTACAAGAAGTCTGCTGAGTCAGTCATTATTCTCCAATTTGCACTCACCTCCGATGACCGCGCCTGAGAGCACGCTCGAGACGTTCGTCTCCATGAAATTCAAGAGTTTCCTCTTGTCCCTCCTCAGCACCAATGCGATCCTCTCCATGTCGATCCCCTCCACGTCTGCGATCTTCTTCATCTTTTGCTTGATCTTGTCCCCAATCATCTCGAGGTGTTTTGCCGGGACGTCCGAGACGAAGCATTGGAGCTCGTTCTTGTTGACTCGATCTTCCGAGTAGAACCCGATGCTCGTCGTGTAAGGCTTGGGTATCTCGACGAATTCTTTCTGCAACGGTGAAGTGGCGGATGAAGTGAGGTAGGATCCAAGGATCTTGAGCGCGACGTTTGTCCGAAAATCCGTGGGGCTGGGACCGAGCCAACTGATGATGACTTCGCCCATGGACTCGTCCTCCTCCATGAACTCGACGACTTTGGTTCGTGATTCTGCGACGGTCACGGGGCGGGAGGTGGTGGATTCGATGAAAGGACGTTGCCAGTCGGGCGGAGGAATGGTTTTGGACGCAAAGGCGGGACGGGACATGATGAGTGGATCAACCTTCGTGTTCAGGATGTGAAAGAGCTCGGGAAGGGGTACGGCGCCGTCGATAAGGAGACAGAGCTAAGTCTCGTCAGCGAGGCGACATAAAGGTCGAGTCGCTCACGTTGTAGGGGACGTAGTATTTTCCGTGATAATCTCTTACTATAGTGATCATCAGTAATAGATCGATCGCCCGATTCGTGCTCACTCTGTTGCGCGGTCAAAACTCTCAGCATCGACATCAACCCTCCGATCTCGCTCCTGTATGCGGATGATTTGGGATACATCATCCTTTGCAACCTATGACCAAGTCAGCTCAGGAATCTCTGAGGGTAATGACAAAGGCTAGATTCGAGATCTGGACTCACTCGAGAGCCATTAGGTCACCAGACTGGTTCTCCCGGGCCTGCATTTCGCTGTAGACCACCCCTGCGTCCTCCCCAGAGCCATTGATGTGGTGAACCTACGCATGTCTTCAGCATAATCAGATAGGATATGAGGTCAGCCGACCTCGGTGATGAAGCCGGCATCGTTGATGATGGGATGTAAGATGTGGTCAATGTAGACCAAAATGGACATCATCAGTCAAGCCGAGACGATCGGAGCGAAACTCACCAGGCAGCATCTCCAAGAACCCCTCGTTCCCCGCTGTCGCGATGGTGTATGCTGTGTCTGAAGAGGATCCAATCAGCGCGCCCCATACATACAGACTTGGCTTCACGTACGGTCATTCGCGGTCCAAGCATTCGTCCCATTACTACCCGCCCGATTCGCCAGCTGATCGAGGACTCCCTTGAAGGGATACGACTTGGAGCCGAGGAAGATCAAGCTGAGGAAAGAAAGGTGGTCAGCTACGTTGATCTCAAACGCTGAGGGGATTTCCTCACTGCTCCAGCGTATGAGGTCTCCCAGTGTCGTCAAAGACTGCTTCTGTCAGCATGATTCTGTATCACAGCATGTCCCTCACTCTCGGAAGCAATGGCAAAATGTCCGCTGGTCTATCAGGGAGATCAGCAATAGCTTGAGTAGGTGAAAGAGAGAGAGAGTAGAACTCGCAATCGGTGTCGCGTGAGTCCCCACCACCACGGTCAGACCGGTCCGCTCGCTCCGCCATTTCTGAATGGTGACTGGTGCATATTTGATGGGGAACGACTGAAGGAGCTTGAAATGACCAAAGTCGACCTCGGGAGTACCTTTGGAAGCGGTGACCATCCTCCTGGCTGGTTGGCTCGATGAGATGGATGTGGACGATGTAATGAGCCGGCGCAGTAAGGGTATCGAAGCCGAGGGAGGAGAAGTGAAGGAATTGAGGGGTGAGGAGGAAGCCGCTCTGTGTCGCTGTCGAGCTGATGGATGTAGCTGTGAGATGAAGGGAGCTGATGAAGGGAGCCGATTCATGCGCTGAGACAGCGCCAGGTATGCGTGAAAGATGACGATGGGGGGAAAGGATTCGTAAAATTCCCAGTGCTGAAACGGTGCCTGAGCGCGGTGATATCTCCAATCTCCGTGGCCCTACGGTCGTCGTCAGTGAGACATCGTCACCACTGACAGCCTTCATCAGCTTTCACTCGGCGCCAGTAACTCCTCGAGATACGTTGCCGGACGCGACGCGGGTAAAAAACCTTGAATACTCGGCTGGTCGGGTGGACAGAGGAATAGCATTCGATCATAGCGCTTGTGAATCCCAAGTGATCGGCTCCCCTTGGTCCAAGGCTGTGTGGCTAGCAGCCAAGCAGATACGCTGAGAACTCTGCGACTTGGTGTATCGCTCGTTCAACTGCATCGCTTCCTTGTCTGTCGATATTCATAGCGTACGACACCTTGCCGAGCGTCTAGGAGCTTGGGTGCACGGTATGCCGAAGGGCCCAATGATCGATGATAACTTGCCGAGGACGATACTGTCCGAGCTTACTCGCCTGGGGATTGCCTCGGGTGGTGTTGCGAGTGGCATAGCGAGTAGGAAGAAGGCGGAGGCGATCGATGAGGGCGAAGGTCCGCGCAATCGTTCAGGAGATGATCAGGGGGCGTGGTCAAGAGAAAGGAGGCGGTCAGCAAGGATGACGAAGATAGCGTAGCAGAAGAGGACAAGGTACAGGGGATCAAGCGTGAGGTGTTCTCAGAGGATATTGAGAAGGGGATGCTTCGGGTGAGTGGCACGGCCAGTGGCGGATGACTGACAGGTTCACAGGATGTCGTAAGGTACCCCATTTCATCGTCACATCGGCATGGAGTACAAGAGGAAGCATCGAGTGGTAGAGGCTACCGCTCACACCATCGAGAAGGATGGGCCACTGCCCGCGCCACTCGAGGACGATGAGCCGTATTTCGAGGTCGACGAAGGCGATGTTGGGACGAGGCGGTATTGGCGACCCGACTTCTCGGACACCAAGGCAGAGGTGTAAGCCTCTCAGGGTCGATGGTTTGTTTGTTTGACAGCTGACAACTCTTTCAGTTCTGGAGCCTATTGGTCCGAAATGACCGAATGGGTCAAGGCTGACTCGGATTACAACGCGGCCTGGCACACGTCAAAGAGCAACTCCGTCAGTCTACTAGAGGCTGTGATAGACAAGTACCGGGATAGCCTGCGAATCAGATGGTCAAAAGAGACTGTGCCCGAGGGAGAAGGAGAAGAAGCTGAAGGCTGATATTAAGGAACGGTGCGACAAGAGGGAGAAAAAGGTGAGTCTAACCCCTACCATGCCACCTGACCTTCTGCCCATCGTCATGTCACCCGACTTTCTCCCCATTGGCATGGGATGCTACCTGACATTCTACTCAGAATATTCGACGTAAGATCGCTCCAATTCGCAGCGAGTCCGTTCGCGGCATGCCGCGAAGCTCCGAGGATCGAAAGCGTCTTGAGCTGTCGAGCTCTTGTGCCTGGTGCGAGCACGTGGCGAGCCGAGCAGCATCGCAGATGAGGAGCTCGACGTGTATTCCCCTCGTCACCTCGGCCAGGAGGTCCATCGAATTCATGGGCCATCGTAGAGCGGAATGGGCATCGGACATTGTGAGTGTAAACGAGTGAGCTTGACTGATCAAGCAGGCACGCAAAGTCTACGTCTTTTTCGATGAGTATGTCGCTCTATTGGCGGAACAGAAGGCTGGGATCCCCAAGAGTGCCTCAAACCCGATCATCCGCGCAACAATATTTCCCGTGCCCCTTGCGTACTGGGATGGTACACCAGCCCTGTCGAACCCCTCAATCTCGGCGACAAAGCTCCACCAAAGGGGTCCAGCAAGATCCACGAATTCATGATGGACGCGACGTACGCCCAAGACCATCTGCTTCCGACTGACAGGCTTCATCCTGACCCTCGGATGTATTTCAAACAAGGGCCCTTCAAGGACACTTCCATCTGGAACTTGGTTACGGACGGACGTTCTCCAGATCTCATGACAGCAAACGAACGGACGTTGAAGAGACTTGCCGAGGTGAAGCAAGTCAGCAAGAGCAAGAATGTCAAGAAGAATCGTATGACCCTTGCCAAGAAGCGAGCAATCACCTCAGCGGGTCATCAAGAAGACCAAACAACGGGTGAGAAAGGAGCAGCCGGAGGACGCGAGGTGGCGACCCAAGTGGCATTGTCAGTGGCGGAGAAGAAGCAGCGAATGCGAGCAGCAAAGCCGTGGCAGGGCCAGTAGTGCGCCGTCTTGGGCTGTCGACAACGGTGTATCTGGCGTGAGTTCCTCAATCCTGTTCCGACTGACAGTGGCAAGCAGGATGGCATTGGGACAGCACTGCCACCGCGTCCAAGCCGAAAGCCAAGGTAAGTGTCTTGTAAGAAAACACTAAATGATATCACAGAAGATTACCGTCGCACGGCCTCCTACTGTGCATACTGATCCTTCGCGTAAGCGACGCTCAGGCTGAAGGTGAAACCGCCGGCTCGACCAATAAACTCAAGACGGGCAAGAAGCAGCCTCCGCCCGCTGACGAAGCCGACGAAGCCGTCGAAGAGACCGATGACTGACGTAGCGGAGACATGCTCACGCTCATGCTCAGGCTCATGGCTATGTATTCATACACTATGCATATGTGATCGACAGTCAAGCGTTAGCGTCTCCCTCGGTGGCAACCTGTTTTATATGACAAGCTGTGTGCGCTCTGAAAACCCATATGCATGCGAAAAGTACACCTCACCGCCGCTTATCCGGTTCCTTGAACGATACACTAGGTCCGTCCCCCTGTTGGGATCCCGTCGATTGGACGGAGGTCGTCCTCGTCATTGCCAAAGCCGGGTTCCGCCTGAACTCAGGGTTATTGACACCATAATTGCTTATCCCCGGAGCCGAGCCAGATGACGGCAGGCTGTCGGCTGCGAATCGGATGCTCGTATTGCGGGGAGCAGACATCGTTCGAGTGAGGGAAATGCCACGGTCGCTTTCGTCCGGCGACATCTGATCGGTTTCGGCGGTCATTGGGATAGGTTTGGGCTGCGCCCGCGTAGCGCTCCGTTCAGGCGGAGAGAGGAGGGATGGATTTGATGGAACGCGACCTTCTTCGGCTGCTGAGGGGCTGGGGGAAGTTTCCTTTCGCCGCCGGCCGAATAGTTGTCGCAGTCCCTGCCTCTTGCCGGTTCCGATCTTGATGGTAGGCAATCTCGGCTTTTTCCGTCCGCTTGATACACGCTCGTCCGCAACCGAGTCGATGTCTTCGAAGCCGTCCTCCTCGGTCCCAAGGTCTTCCGCTCCGAGGTTTGTCCTTTCATTCTCCACGACATCCATTTGACGCGTTCTGTTTTCCGGTGATGCCGGAGGAGATGCCGATGCGGATGCCGACGCACCATCGCTGCTGACATTCGAGGTCATCAGACCCAGGCCCAATCTATCGACGGCGTCTCTCCCGTGATTCTCCACATTCGATACAGCATGCTCCAGGGACAATGGGAGGTGTTTATGCAATCGGTCAACCTCCTTGACTTTCAACTGGTGAGGATGAACGAAACTGGATCTCTCGGAAGGTTTGACGTCGGTGAAGTGATTACGGATGACCTCGACCTCCACCTGCGCCAGCTGTCTCAGCTTGACAAGCGGATGGCACGAAATCACCGACCTCTTCGCCCTCTCTTCGTTTCCTCTCGATAACAAGATGATTACCTTCGCGGTATTGCGCCAGAGGTGGCGTGTTTCGGCCGTCTCCCGCCTCTTCGTCGAGCACCGCCTCACCCTCCGCAGACTCCCTCTCCTCTTGTGATGACCGATCGTCTGAGTCTTCGCGCTTGGGTCCTCGTGACTCGATTACCTCGTCTCGTCGAGTTGAGCTAGAGCTACCACCGCTCTGATCCTCCCCTGGCGAGAGCTTCTCCCCTGTGGCAGAGTCGACGGTCTTTTCCCGTGTCAGCATACCGAGGTCGCCTTCCTCTGGATCTTCGTCGCGATTGATCACGATCTCTTGACCTGGCTGGATACGTCGTGCATGGGTCGTCCACGCAGGCTCGTCCTGCCTGGTATCCATCGATGGATTACGGGACCACGTGTATGTTATGCTGTGGACGCGGCGACCAAGGGAGAAGAACGGAATGGACATGCCATCTGATACGAGTCAGAGGGAGGCGAGAAGTGGTGATCGTGCTCACGACTTATGACGGAGGACAGGACCAGAAACGAGACAATAGGTAGGAGCACCTGACGCAGTTGGTCGACCTGCTCTGTGTCGTGATCCGCTTCTCCCTCGGGTAGCTGTGTCAACGCGAGGGTCCCGATGAAGATCGCGCCGACGCCCATTGGACCTGTGGTGGACATGAGCGTGGAAGAGGGATCTCTTTGAACAGGCCCACCGAACCAGCCAGTGAAGGCAGCCTCGCGGAACGTCTTGACATCAGGAATGAACTTGTACAAAGCGAGAATGACGGGTAGACGGCGAAACAGCAGGACGCAGATGGCGAGAAGGACGAGGCGCCACACGTGGAGCTATCATGTCGTAAGCACGGCTCGCGTCAACATTTCGTGCGACCAACGCCTATGCTTGCGTCGTTGAAGGTGTCGAATGGGATGATTGCACCGATGTAGATGAAGGCGGCGCAGTTGAAGAGGAGATCAATGACGTTGGAGAACACGGCGTCCTCCGTCGCCTTGTTGAAGAATCCACTGAGCGGGGTCAGCGGAACCGAATGGACGTTGTACTACCCACTCCCACGCAAATGCACAACCACATGCGAATGCAGATAGCAGGTCGTCGCTGCCTAAAAGACTCGTGCCACCTGTATCGAGTGAGTAACAGCGTAACAGCCTGGCTGAGATGACTCACCGATCGACAAAATGGCCAAGCTGACGTATTGAGCGACAAACGACTGTCTGTCGATGAGCTTCCTGCGCTCGGCGAACTTCATGAATTTGCGAGCCGCGAAACCGAGCAGGGCGCCGAGGATGACGCCAAGAATGATCTCATATGCACTGGAAATACGATCAGTTCCCAATGACCCATCGCTCTTACATGGTGTAGTAGAACCACTGCCCAACTGCATGGCCCGGACTGGCGTCGAGCGTCAAATACAGCGCGATTCCCAGAAACGGGAAGGCTGCGCCGTCGTTGCTGCCACTTTCCGCCGAAAGCATATGTCGGATGTGCGCGGGCACATGCTTGTCGGCGAATTTGCCACCAATAACGGCTTGTGCCAGGATAGGATCGGTAGGGGTGACAGCAGAGGCGATGACGAGGCAAGAAAGGAAGGTGAGACCGGGCACAAAGGCCCAGATGAGGAGGGCAGAGACCATCCAAGCGTAGATCATGCACGGTCCGAGGAGGAATATGAGTGAACGCCAATGCCGCTTCATATAGGCCTGGATCGCTGTCAGCTGGTACTGTCCGGGGTAGTGGGAGAACCAGAGAGAGAGGGGATCTCATGAGATATGCGGAGTGGACCGATTACGCCTGCATACCTTTGGTAGTTCCACCCCGACCGCAAAAACGGATATCGCGATGACGACCCGGGTGACCTCCAGCGTGATCTCATTGCCAATCGCATCGGTCCCGCCTCCCCATCCTCCGGGATTGAACAGATTCAGAACATAGGGCCCGATGATGATCCCCGTGACGACGGCAATCGGCGCTTCACCGATGTACAGCTTCTCCTTGATGACTTTAGGTCGTCAGCGTAGACCTGAGGCAAAGGAGGGGATTCACTCAAACTTAGCATGCCAAAGAGGCAGACGAAGGAGCCGAGAAGGGTATAAGCGAGGTGAACCGCGTTCACCTCGAAGGGATGGAAGGCCATTATGGACGATATGCACAATGCATGGTGAGAGCATGAAAGTAAGAACTATGGTAGAATCGGCTGGCTTGGCATGAGACGGAAGCATATGATTACGTAACTGGAGCTTCTCACTCGTCTTTGTCGTCGCTCATGAAATCGTAGTCGGAGGAAGCAGCCGGAGCCTTCGAGGTAGCTGCTCTGCCTCTGCCACCGCGTCCGCCACTTCGACCACGTCCGATGCCCGCGCCGTCACCGCGGCTACCACTGGCCCTGCCACTCCCAGCGCTCGAAGCCAGACTGACAGCCCTCGTCTTCGCGCGCTTAATTTTGCGAAGCTACTGCACCACTTGGTACAGTCTGTGTGCTTTTCTCTTCGCTGTCCACTGACTGCTCCTCGAGGTACCACGTTTGCCAATGACGAAGACCGAGACCGGAGCTCGCGACGTTGATACTCCCTGTTGTTTCCGCCATAGCTTGCAAAGACAGCATGAATGAGAATGGCGAGCTGGAAATGGCGTAGTGTGGGTTTTTGGCTGGAGGATTGAATGCGCGATGATGCAATACGACGTGCTTCGCGATTTGGTAACTTAGCATGTCAATCTGGTTGAATTGACAGGCGAGATCGGGGCATCGGTGCTTCATGGGAGCGGATAACGCGTCAGCCGGAGCCTTGTAATGTTCTCCCCATTTCGGCTTCGACGCCGGAAGGAGCTCTCGATGATCGGACTCCCACAAATCGATGAGATGGCCGACAACGTGTCGTTCCTGTGCGGGGGGAATGATGATATGGCTTGGCACGGATGGCGAATGGCTTGGACTCGTTATGAAGGCAAAAGAAGCAATACTCCGACTTAACAGCGACTCCGGCATGAACCTCGACGCTGATCATGTTGAATCGAGTGTCCTGATGCGCTTGAGCGATCGGAGGCGCGAGAGAAGAAAGCTCCCCAGTGGCAGCCTGGTAGGCAAGGCGAGTGGCACCGGTCGCCATAACATCGTCTCTCTCTGCCCAGCCTTCTCCCGGCACCGCAAGGTTGCCTCCCCAGATAGTATTTTCGAGTTCCGGCTTGCAGTGCGCCTCCCATTTCGCGCGGGTCGGGGTAAAGCATAGGTCGAGAAGGAAGAAGCGAGGGTCTGGGAAGTGTTCGGGGAAGAATGGCATGCGATAATGCAATATTGAACGGAATTTGAGACCCAGATGTCACGGGTGGCCATATGAGCGTGGTTCATGTCGTTGTCGCCGGTGAGCAGAACGCCGCAAGATTTGCACTGATCTCCCTCATGATGTTGGGACCAGAGATGTCGACGCCACACGAAGGGTGATTTAGCGGTTCCCGTGGCATCCTCAGCGACATTGCCCGTGGCAGTCATATCTTCCTCCGCATCATCATCGCCAGTGGCAGAGTCAGTGGCACCGTCAGACGCATCCGTCTGGTTCCGAGTCGCCAAGGTGTACTGGGCGACGCTGTGCCGGCTCTACAAGCACCTCTTGATCGCAGACGAGGCAATGCTGATTCTGATCGAATGATGCCAAAACCTCAGGCATAGCCTGCGCGTTGTGACGCTGACGATAGCAACCGAAACTGTGAACCTTCATGTCGGAAACCTTTCTGCTCGGAACCCGATTCGTCGTCTTGTTCGCGATATGCTGGTCTTTGAGTGTGATTTGACAGATAGGGCAGGCGTCTCCCCGTCAATCTTGACCATGCACATACCAGGCCACCAGCCTGATACTGAGCTTGATCTAGCCGGCAGATCGAGAACGTTTTGAAACATGACGAGCTTGTCGGCAGTCGGGTCGAGCAGCAAATGCGATTGTGGCGATGGATTCTTGGTTGACGGGCTGAGGCGCGACAGAAGGGGTTATGGATCTTGTTTCCGAGGGCGTCATACTTGCTGAAGATCTCGCTCGAGCTCGAACAGTGACGGCGGCGGCAGCGTCGACTTGCTGTTGCTTTCTCGCGTTGAGCTGAGGAGTAGTAGGTGTGCATAGCCTTCGCGGCCCGCTCCGCCACCGGTTGTGCCACCGGTCGACGGTCCAGTATTGGCTTAAGGTGAGGCATAGCGAGCTGAGATGCCGTCCTGCCGGGTAACTCCGCACTTTCGCGAGCAGTTCGAGGGGTGGATAGGGAAGTGCGGTCACTATCGTCTCGAGGACCTCGCCTTCATCCCGATTTCGAGCGACGACATGTTACAGGCGGACCATATCTTGCAATGCTCCTCCATTTCCTCGGGCGACGCCAATTTCCACGAGCCGTAATTGATTTTCAGTTCGTTGTCCACTATCTTTTGCTTCTCTCGCAACTCCCTGAGCTCCTCGAGCAGCTCGGACATCCATACAGCATCCAGACATGTCGTCATGTCCACGTCGCGCTCCATCGTCATCTTTGACAGCTTGCCAAGCTTCTCCCTGAACTTCTTGTCAGTGTGCTACCGGGAATACAGCTGGGCATGCCACTCGGCAACACCCACTTGGTGCTCCCTGGACCCATGATTGCGTCCTGAAAGCAGATAAAATTGGTGTTGTTCATGTATTCGCCATTTATCGGTAAGAATAGAATGGCCCATGCCGAATTGTATATCAGTCAAGCGATTCGCTGAATATCAGCTCTGATCCAAGAAGTCTCTTACTCACAGGAACACTCATGGCAGATGGACGACGAGGACCCTCATGTCGTGAGAAGCAAAGTGATTAGGGTAACCAGGGATATGGCAGGTGTTGAGGAGGACTTTGTGTACGAAGCAGCCTTGTAGATGACGTCGGGAATGCAAAAGTGGGTGAGGTCGCCATGTTGACCTTCTGTGTTCTCGGGACGAGGTTGGGGACCATCTGCGAGCGCACGACAGACAGCTTGATGGGCTCTGAAGCGAGTATCAGTTTGCCACTTAAGATACTGCCCGCGGTGCCACTTTGTATACCACCCGCGGTGCCACTCAGCTCACCTATCTTGCTTGATCCATATCCTGGCTCTGTCGTTCGAGCCGCAGATTCAGGAGATCCACGAGCATGTAGTCGCCATCAAGAACGCCCTCGGCGACGGCTACCACCGATAGCCACATTGGACCGTTGAATGCAGGCACATCCCCTTCGTATCATGCGATACCGCAGGTTCTGAATGTTCTGAATGTCAGTTCAGCTCTTGCATGGGAACTCACCGCGCCATCTTTCGTCTTCGTGAATCGCAACTTGAACTCGACCCACACGTAATTGTGACCTCATCCCTCGCGCTTCGTGACCCAGATCTCCATATCTCTCCAACAGAGACCGCGGGCAATAAACTCTTCGGCGTTGTAAGATTGAGATGCGCTCCTCAAATTGGCGCCGATGCAAGAGCCAGAAGCGGCTTGCAAGTTGAGAGTTAGAGCGGTTCTTCTTCTCGGTGTGAGGCCGAATGCTACCGTGAGTGTAGCTGCGGAGAATTGCTTCATGCCATTCGTCATGCCACTGAACTTAGCCGATGTAGCTTATTCCGGTTGTAAAGATATTATAATTTGTTTTCGTAGCTTCAATCCGTCGCCAAGCGCTGTTGAGGATGGCAGGGATCAGTTCAGTTAGCCAAAGAAGAATTTCACCAAAAAAACCCAGAGGGACTCGACGGATTTAAGAGCCGGCTCGCCGGTCGCCCTAACCTCCCCCTCATCCCGGCTGTCTGCCAATACAAGAAAGGGTGCACGACCTCTACTGTGAGAAGCGGAGCATAACCTGCTAGTAGCCATGTCAGATCCAGGTGCCAAGACCCAAAGAAAACGACACGGCTGAGGCCGATTAGACGCTCTTTGTTGGCGCCCTCGCGGCAAAGGCCAGGCAGCAGGACGTGGAGGAGACAGTCCGACTCATCCGGCGTCAAGACCTCCTCCAAGGTCTTTTTCTCCGCCCAATCCTCCCAGATCCTCCTTCCATCCTCGTTATCAAGCAGATTCTCTTTGGCGAAATCTCCGAATAGCCTGAGCTGACGATCTTCAGCTTCGCCGGTGGGAGGGGCAAAGAGCTTCTTCAAGAGCACAGCAGACTCCCCAATCGCAGTGACAACGGATGAGGTCACTCCCGCCTTCGCCTACGAAGCTGAGCGTTGGTCCTTGCGGTACCTGCACGGTGTTCGGCCATGTCGCAAGATGGCAAGATGAGGGGATTTTTATTTTCTTACGCAATGTGTGAGACCAAAGATCGAACGCAACGATCGTAATGAAGAGGAAACGAGAGCGGGGTTGATCGGGAATTTAGTATCGCGAGCTTTGGACCCTGCACGATGGCATCAGCCGTCCTTTGGGTGCCCACGTGGCAACACCAGTGGCATCACCACTGGTGTGGAGTCACCAGAAGACGGGAAAACGTATCCTGCTCGTTGCTCGAGAAGTACTTGAGACTTTATCAGGAGTAGCGATGTTGTTGAAGGCTCAAGTGGACGGAGTCTAGTGGAGGTCGTCAAATGAACACGTGAGCTGGCCTCCTGTCATGTCGGGGACTTGACCCGTATATAGTTGGTGAAACCGGAGGTCGAGACTTATCGTCATAGTAGCGGGCGTTGGTGTCGTTGGCGAGTGTGATCTGGCTAGAGCAGTATTCTATGACCGTTGCATAGGTTCAGCTTTGACTGGACACTAGGGTGCTTGTACCTTGATATCTGTGTGAAGCTCGTTGGTCCACCTCGGAGTATAGCCATGTAAGGCGTAGAACGGCGATAAGGAAACAGGACTGGACTGGTTTGTTGGCGGAGGAAGTCTCGGTCAATCGCGCGGTTTCGGTAGGTTGTCGTGGTTTGCACCGTCGACTTTCGAGTTGGTAGGCGGAAGTTGGCCAAGGTTGTTCAAGGTTCACCTTTCTTCTCCTGCTATCGCTGCAATAACCGGTTGTCAATGCGGACAGCAAGCTCGAACAGATCAGGGAAGGTTGTTGGCTTGCCTAAGCGGGCAATCTCGTCACGGATCTCGTCCTTAAGACCACGGATGGCGGTGGACACCTACGGAGCATTTCCCCATTGGAGAATGGCTGTGTATTGCTGGAACTCGGCGAAGAATGCCGACGCTGATCCCTTTGGGTAAGAGATAGAAGCCTACGCTCAGCCGTACCCTTCTTGTCGGGATCGCCGTAGTTCCTTTGCAGATATTCGACGAACTTTGGGTAGCTTCGAAGCCATTCGGGTTGGTCGCCTCCTTCAAGAGCGAGATATGGTCGGATGGCGTTGAGGGGAGTACCTCGGAACTTGGCGATCACATAAGGGATTTTAACTGGTCACTGGGGAAGCGGCGAGGCTGTAGCTGGAAGACCAGCTGAACTTGGGTGAGGAATCCATTGAGGGCATTGCGGCTACCGGTAAAGGTATCGGGGGCTTGGGTAGCACGAGAAGATCCTGAAGTTGAGTCTTGTTGGCGGGCAAGGTCTCAAAGAGTCGAAGCATACTTGCGGACATATCCGAGAAGAAGTTGCTTCGGCTTGGGTAGACGAGATTGGCGGAACTTGCTCCTTTATTACAGAATCCTGCTCGGTGACCTCTTCCTGCGTGGTTAGAGTCGCAGGGTGAGGTCGGAACTTGTAGGAACGTCGTCGAGTTTCGAGGAGTGACGAGTTTGACGGGGAGTAGTCATGACGTAGTGTACAATCGGGGTTGGGCTTAGTCTTGCTGAAGTGTAAGGAGATGATGAGGCTCCGAGTATGCTGTCACGGACCGTCGAGCGCTTGCACCCGCCGACTATATGACGTGGGTCTCACTTACGCTTCTCAAGAGGAGATATCTCGAAGTAGATCTAGGTAGCTCGAGGTTGGCCAAGTTGACTCGATTGTCGGTGGGTGTAGCGTGGTGACAAGAATGGTCTGTGGGAGGCTCAACACAGGTGTGGATATGATATGGATAAGGACTATGGGGTGACAATAATGATAGGTAAATAGTAAGAGCGCGACCCTCTACTTATACATCGCCAGTAACCTTGCCGAACCTACTGGAATCGTGGAACTTGGTTCTTCTCCCTCGGCCTTTCCCAAACATTGGTCATATCTCGCATGTCCCGCCCGAGCTCTTTCCACTAGATCATTCTTGAGCTCCGCCAGGTCCGACGTGTCGGGCATAGTTGGTTCCGCAGTGTTTGAGGGATCATCGGGGAATGTCGGGTGACTTTGGGCTGCTTCGGTGTGCTGTGCGATCCTTGTTCGCAAGAACTTGCGAGAGGTTAGTTACCCTTTGTAGTCCGAAGTACGGAAGCCTTCGTTCAACATGGTAGCGAGGGGATGACGCGTCGGAGGCAAGGTTGGGTATGGCAACATCACCAAGGCTGTGACCGAAAACGCGATGAGAGGGTTTGTAACGCGATATGGCGGTCATGCGGTTGCTATCGGAGAGGATGCCGACCGAGGTATAGAGCGGAAATCGCAGGTGAAGGGGAAAGCGCAGGCCAGGATCGATGTCGTTGACCTTACGAGGCATGATCAGATCAGAGCCAACCGCAACAACTGGACCCAAAGGTACTGCGCTGAAACTCGTCAAAAAGAGAAGAGAAGAGAAGAATTTCACGTCCGGATCGGATCCCCACTGGATCCCGCTCCGGGCCGACACGAAATCGCGAATGATAATTAGTCAATCTCTAGCTCGTAGAGAAGCTTGTCCAAGTCATTTCCTGGAATATAAGCCAGCTGACTCTCTCCATGAGAACAGCAGCAGAATCTCATCGGAAAGGTGGTCTCCTCTACCTGGCCATGTCCCACGAACTTGCCCGATGATCACCAGGTCGTGTTGCCGTTGCTTTGCTGCTGCTTGATTGCCACTCGAAAAGCTCGGTGAGATCGGCTTGTCAGAGGAATGCGGCATCCTCTCTGTAAAACGAGACGATCATGCTACAATGGCACGGCAGGAAGACTCAAGCCCGAGTCGCTTCGACCGGATGTGAAGCATATGATCCATCATATACAGCACGTCCAGTGTGTCAACCGAAGTATATCCTCATGCCTCGATCGCAGCCACCTTCTTGCCCTTCGTCGAACTCCTAGAGGTGACGTCGAGGTCCTTGGCTCGTGGCACCTCGGCAGATGGGGTGGAGAGGAAGATCTCGATGTGACAAGGGTGTCCCTGGTACGGGTTGCTGCGAGGTACTATCAGCGGTGTTGAACGACGGAAGAACGGCAGGGCGTACATCCGACCGTGTGCTCGGTATGTCCTCCTCCTAGTCTTCGGTGCCTGTTGAACGACGATGTTTTTGATGATAAGTTCGTCGACGGCGAGATCTTTGGCATCGGCATTGGATTCGGCGTTCTTGAGGAGTCGGGAGATGAAGCGAACAGACTTTTCGGGCCAGCGACCTGATGATCACATCAGACTTGATCCATTCGTCCAAGTGATCCACAACGCACCCTTGGTCGTCTTGAACTGTTTGGCCTGGGAAGCCCGGCCGATACCGCCTGCGAACCGTCGGAAGGGGATGACCTGCTTGTGGTCGGTAACATCGGCAAGGTAGGTGTATGCTTTCTTCAGGTTCATGCCTACGGGAGACGCAAAATCAATTTCCTTAGTAAGACGGTTGATACGAGAAAGTCCTCACCGCTAAGGGCGGCCGCGACCTCACGCATGTTCTTGAAATGCGTCCGGACATACTCGCCCCGAGATTTGGCAACTATACACATGTCGAGATCAGACCCATCCTCGCGCAGTATTTCCCCTTGAATCAACGCACATTTCTCGGGGTTTGCGGAGGCGATTTGGGCGGAAGCGTAGCGGACCTGGAGGTATGCAAGAATGGGTGAGAGATGTGGAGAAAGGGAGTGAGCGAATTGGTCGAGCGGAGCGTGTGAGATGGTGGTAGTGAAAGACTCTTATCAGTTGTGTATCATCAAAGGCTAGGGTAGAAACTGACCATCGCGATCTTTCATGCGAGACAAACAGGTTGGATGAGGTGAAGTCAGTGGGTAGGCGAGGAGGAAGAGGGAGCAAGCGAGGGAAGATCAATGTGTTCGAGAACAAGACGTCAGCGTCCATCCACATAAGCTGATTGAGGTCAACTGACGAGCAGAAGAAGATCGCGAGGCTTCTCAATACTAACAGACCTGAACGACAACTTCTCTCTCGGAGGAGGGCATATAAACACGGAGTTTCTCGGGATTTTTCAAAGTAAATCAGCGAGGCGGAGACTTTGCCGCAGAGTATAGACAAACTGCCCATCGATCCTCTCGCGCTCCTACTTGCTGACAGTGGGTGAATCAAGGAATACGAGTTTCTTGTTCCCAATACCAAAGCAATGCATGATGGCTGGCGCGAGGCGGGTACAAGGATGAAATATGCAAAGTAATCCGTTCTATCTTCACCGACCCAGGACTGATTGTCCTACGGAGTCGAGGCGGAGAAGTATCTAAGCATCGATGAAATCGACCGCGTCTATGCCTTGAGGGCTGGAAACCCATCCTCTAGGTCGGCGATGAGATCTTCCACATCCTCGATCCCTACCGAGAAGCGAATGAGATTTGGAGTGATCCCTAGTGCCGCTCGAGTCTCCTCTGGGAGACCCTATCCAATGTATCAGCAAATCTCGGCCCATACACCTGGAACCACTCACCGAATGCGTCATGCCATACGGTACTTCGACCAGGCTCTCTACGCCTCCAAGGCTCTCCGCCAAGACGATCAACTTCAACCTCGTCACGAATTTGTCGGTCTCTTCCGCAGTCGCGCCTTTCAAGCCGAACGTGATCATCCCGCCAAATGGTATACCCATAGTCTGCACGTGCTCGAGTGTGCCGACTTCTCTGGGAGTATCTTTAGGCCGGTAGGGGAATGTCCAGCCGAGGAATTCGAGTTCTTTCCGAGCGTTTCGCGAGAGGAGATTCTCGACCATGTGAAAAGCGCCATCGGTCCTCAAGCCTGGATACCGCACCCGATCGACCTCTGGACGGGTAGTAAGCCATTCGGCTAGGCGCAGAGCATTCAGCCCGTGCTTCGCCATCCTCACGCCAAGGGTCTTGAGGCTTCGAGCCATGAGATGGCAATCACGAGGCGATGCTGCTGCCCCCATCGAGTTCTGCAGGAAACGCAAGCCCTTTAGCAGATCAGGGCGGAGATGTCTGGTCGCAGATGAGACGGTGAGCGAGCCGAGGATGATGTCGGAATGGCCGCCAGAGTATTTTGACAGTGAGGTAAGGACGATATCGGCGAGTGGTGGGGAATTCTGCGAGTTGGGGATCAGGGGGGTGATGTAAAACGGGGAGAGAAAGGTGCTGTCGACGATCACAAGAGGACGGGTGGCTGCGGGGAGGGAATGGACGATGGAGGCTATGAGTGGAAGAGGTGGAACCAGCAAGAGGGGGTTGGTGGGGACTTCGAGCCATATCAGCTGTGAATCATTAGCTCTTCTCGATGCCATCATATTGTTTCGTCAGGATCGACTTACCCGTGTATCTGGTCTGATCGCCCCACGGATACCCTCCTCCCCGGCCTTTTCCATGTCCAGATACGTCACCTCCAGACCCATCGACCTGGACGCGCGAGACAGATACCTCGCCGTTCCCCCATACTGCCTTGATCAGCATTCCATGACCATCTCCCACACACCGACTCACGACGTCATTCACTGCCAAGACGTGGCCGCCACTGCCCTTGACCCCGTCCGAGCCGCCCGCGCCACCCTCCTCAGCTGCCAGGGCGACCCAAGAGCACATCGCCGCCGTCGCCGCCGAGCCCGATGCGAAGACAAGAGCATCACCGCCTGAACCATTATCGCGTCTTGAGACGGAGGTGGACGAGGAAGGGCTTGTCTCCAATGAGGTGAGGACTGCCTCCAACGCCGATCGCGTCGGATTAGACGAGCGGGAGTACTCGTGGCCCTACTTTCCATTAAAGCTGAACGGGATGAGGCGTGAAAGGACATACTCGGTCCTCGCCTACGCCATCCTGCTCGAAGGTCGTTGCCACGCTCAGGCTGGGTACAACGGCCCCGGTAGACGGATCGGGCTCTGAACCGACATGGATAGAGCGAGTGGCAAAGTGATCGTGGTGTATATGGCGATCATTCGCCTTGTGAGCTTGGGAGTGACCATTTGTCTTCTGGACGGCCATGGTGTTCTGAATGCGCATCTGTGCAATCAGAATACAACTGGATATTTATGATGTGTGCATTTAGAGTGGAATAATGGTGTGAAGCGACGAAACCGATCGGTCATCCCGTAAATTCCAGGTTCTAAAACGTGGAACCTCCACCCAAATGCCTGAGCCAATGTGCTTGTGATGAAGCTCTTGAACTGATTTGGAATTCTAAGCTGCAACGCAAGGACCGTCTTTCTGCTATATCTTATATAGCAGAAATTCACCAGGGGGAAGTCATCGCTGACCATAAAACATTCGAAGTCCGCGTTCTTCCGCGTTCTCCGAGTAGACAACCATGCATCGCAAAGTCGCCCAGATCATTCTAGTCCTACACTTTCATACCTCAAGAGGTCGTCTGCTTCTGATCTTCACCCGCTACTCCGCCCTCGTTCTCCTCGTTTGCCATATCAACGACCTCATCCTCCTGCTTGCTCGATGCCGTCTTCTCGATACTCGCAGAAGCCAAGCTGACCCGCGGGGAATGACGGAGATTTGCGGGATTCGTCTTGCGCAGTGGTCGTCGAAGGCGTCGACGAGCCACCTATCGGAATGAGCACCAAGTCATAGGCGGAGTCAAGGATCCCATACCATGACGGGGACGGAGGACTTTTGGACGAGGTAGTGTGATGTAGAGCCAAGGAGGATACTGGAGGTCAGCCGAGGTGATCGAAAGGGGCTCACCCTTTGAGCTTGCCGAGACCTCTAGATCCGACGATAGCCATGGTCGGCTCGAGAAAGTCGATCAGATCTGATATTAGCTGTGTTCAACGGCAATGGGCTTACCGAGCAGCATATGACGTGCGTTCTTGGCATGCAGGAATTGGCATGTGACGGTGATTTGTAGCCGAGTCCGTTGCAGTAAGCCCGTTACCTGCCGGACAAGCAATAAAGCAGTCATTTGCCGCTGGACATCAGTCCGTGCTCAACGGCAGGACTCACCTCTTTCTGCGCTCTCAGCTTCTGAGCCTTGTCCGCGTCCGACCAGCTCTTCGGGTCCACTGATCATCAGAATCGTCCACGGCAGTCACGCACCTTTGCTCTCGTCTTCCTTGACTGAGATGAGGAAGATCTCATCCCCATCCCTCGCCACCGTACCAATCGCCCAGTCTACAGCATAACGACTCTCCTCGCTCAAATCGCTTAGCACGACGTATCGTCGCATCCGTTTCCCACTCCCCTCCAGAGCGCCGTCCGGGCTACCGTGTGTGAGGGTAATAGTACATCGGTCTCGAGCGTATACCGGACGAGAAGTGACAAGATCGAGACCCGACTTTGGCGACTTGCGCTGATGATGTTGATGGGTTGAAGCAGTCGGGAAAAGTGGAGGTGGGGGAACGACGATGTTGGGACCTTCGCCTAGGGGATCTTGCTCTACTTCCTCCCCGAAAGTGTCCAGCACGTCTCGATCGTCCTCCAACCGTTCCTCCGCAACAAGCCCAGCCGACTGGCCACCAAGTCCGGCAGCGTCTCCCTCATAGAACACCGCGTTGGCCTCGGTATTCTTCTCCGTCTCCTCATCGAACATCATATCATCCTCCTCTGCGCCCAGGTCGGCAACATCTTCGCCCTCGCTCTCATCTTCTAGCTCAGCTGGGTTTGATTCGACCTCAGTCCCGCTGTCATCTGCATCCTCGTAGGCTGAGACCTGTGGTCGGAACCTCTTCGAGCCCGAAACAGATTCACCATCCGACTCGACTGACGTGTCCTTGGCGAGAGCACCGACCTCTGGGGATGTGTCTCTGGCTCGAGTCTTGTCCCGAGAACGTCGAGCACGAAAGAAGGGGCTAGGAGGTCGATACGACCGCCCGGAGTTCGTAGATGATCCCCCTACAGGCTTAGATGGTTCTATGAGGGTCGCTCTGGGTGGGACAAGGGCCTGATCAGGCGATATCGCAGGTATTAAAGGTGAAGCTGGACCGCTCGAGCTGCTCTTCGCGCCGAATCCAGACAGACCACCGATCCGTGAAGTGGATGAGGGAAGAGGTTGCGGCGTGGGACTCGCAGGTCGGCGTCCGACGGCGCCCATGATGAGATTGGACGCCTGATCATCCGGTTCGGGAAGGGAGTTCGTAGGAGGTGATGTGTTTGTCGGAGGAGGAGCAGCATACTGCGTCAGCGTCTTGTCCTCTGACCATACTGTCGATCTAGAGCCCGACTGCCTTTCTTGCTCTTCGCCTTCGTCGGCTCTCAAAATCCCATCGAGCTCAGGCTCATCTGGTGGCTTGACGACGGTCGATCCAACCTTCCGTCTCAGTCGGGCGGGTAGGGATGACGGAGATGCTCGTCCCCACCGTCGAGAGCTGGAAGACGAGGTTACCGTCCCCTCATGGCCGCCAGGCGTATCATCTCCGTCGCGTGGCTCAGAGGTAAGGAGGGGAATTTGGACACGACGAGGAGAGGGAGTATGGAGACTTCCCTCCGGGACCGGCTTGAGAGGTGTACCTTGCGAAGGTTTGGGTTGATCATCGCTGACCTGACAGATTCTTTCATTTCAGCGCTTTTCAAGCAAGATGACAGCGCACTCACCTCATCCTTTCCCGCAGCTCCCGAGAATACTTTTAGCCGGGAAATGCGATCGGACAGGGAGACGGGCAAGGAGAACGATCGATAGAGTGGGGCCATGATGAGGGCAGGTGACCACGATTTGGTTGGTGGGAAAAGAGTGTTGAAATAGTTGGTGAAGAGGGCGAGGGTGGATTCGCCAAGGCGGCCGGTTTGCCAAGGAAGGAGAAGGGGAAAGATCGATAATGTCAGCACGATCAAGTCTTGGCGTTTCAATCGCCACTGAATCAAGAGGTACGGTGAACTTCACGAAGGGGATATGAGAAGGAAGGAAGGATGAGGAAGAAACGTGCGAGACAGTGCCATCAAAAACATGGGTCCTTGAGGATGATCCGCAGCTAGAACGGAGCCTATCGGGCAGGCACGACCAAGCCTCAAGGTGAGAAGGAAACGCGAATTGAAGACTGCTAGATATGATAAAGAAGGGGATTGATTCCGAGTAGATCGAGTGTGGAAGCTGGAGAGCCGAGGGACTCACCATAGTCTGCAGCCTTCTTTGTGTCATTATTGTACTTCTATCGATCGTGAAAGCACGTCAACAGCGGAATTTCCAATCATAGCAGGAGATGTGGGCAATGGTGGCATGAGATGATGCATCACGACGGGCGTTGCAGTGATATGATCACTACTCACGGCCAAGGCGAATCGAGCGGACCTTTCCGGGATGCCGAGCTGTTTCACTTGATCTGCCAGGTCAGAGATCTGCTCCGTCGACATGATGTACGATGAACCGGTCGAGGCAGAAGGGGTGGTGCTAAAAGAGTGTAATTTGAGCGTCCTGACGCAGTCTTGGCGTCACCGATCCCGTGTTCGTTCCTGCCGATTTCTGTCCTTTGCCGGATTTCTCCGTCAGTCAACCTGGATGCATGCGTGTATGATATGCTATGTCCAACAGTGCCACAAGAAGGGATATAAAGATGCTGTGTGAATGCAGATAGCTTGCACAAATAATGAAAGCCAGATGATGTCGAAGAGGATCGTGTTCGCGGTGACGGTCTGAGTACCTAAATGACCGCGGCATAGCGGTGTTGGTCGGATGAAGGGTCGAAGGGAGAAGAAGGCAAGCGAACATCGCCATCCATGTCAAGCTTGTCCCATTCCGCCAGGAGTTGGAGACCCAAGTCTGCAAGCGTCAACAAGAGAACATCGTGGCGATCACAACCGCTCACTTGGCTCGACCTCGGTGCCATCACGAGACACCTTCACCTCGCGATCGGCGTTCCATGGGTTCCTAAGGTGGCGAGTGCGGCCGAACGGTAGGCTTCCGATCTTGATCCACCGGATGTTGAAAGACTGGCCCCATCCATCCGGACCGAGATCCTGTGGCTCCTCCACCTCCTCGCCCCGTTCCTGCTTCCGCTCCTTCTTCTCGCCATGTGTAAGTGCCGTATCCTTACGCAGCACGCCGTCATCATCGGCTTGCTGTCGTTTCGCTGAGCCTCCGAGAGACTGTTGAACGTCCGCCTCAAGCTGTGTGGATGGCGACATCGCCGCGATAGGTACGGGGGGGAAGTAACTCGGCTGGCCTGCTTTGGGGTCCATCGTCTGTGCACGAGGTGCCGCGGTTGAGAGCATCGATTTGCTGCCGATGGCCTTGTTAGTCGGCCTGAGCGGATCGGTTTTGCGGTCCCCACGTGAGGAAACACCCTCAGCTTTGGCTTCCTCCGCGGGTGAGAGCTCGCCTGGCGAGGAGCTTGCGAGATGAGACGGCGAAGGTGAAAGGAAATACGTCGGGCGGATAGGATCGGAACCGGAACGAGCCCGATCGTCCTCATCCTCTTCCTCTTTGATGAGCTCGGGCTGGGGCTGAGACTTGTGCTTTGGTAGGCCATGGCCTTGAGAAGCGGAACCAGATGAGGATCCCTGAGACGGTTCCTTTGACGAGCCTGATCTTGATGCCTGTACCGCCGCTTTCTCCTTGTCGATCGGTTCAATCATCTTGGCGTACCCGAAAAACTCGCCGGATCGGTTGGCGCCGAAGATGAGAAAGACGCCTTCATCAGATGTCCGGAATGCTTGGTCTGTCCGTGAGCGAGATTCCGAGCAGACACGCTCACCAAGAATCGGCTCGTTGTGCCTCTGGGTTTTCCAGGTTCCTGATCTGGCGCTATCCTCCAGTTCCGCCTGAAGGTCAGCGGGTGCAACTGATGGTGACTTACAGTAGTCCAGCTCTTTAGGATGAAGAAGCGCTTCGGGAAATGCTTCAAGAGAAAGCTCGAATTGGTACTCGCGTAGCTGTCCGAGGTCTGGTGCACAGCACGTGGGGCGACGACGATGGACTCTCGTCGTCGTCCCTCTCCGTCGGGGGCATGTTCCATGATGACAGGACTCGGCGGCACTGAGCTAGTTGCTTTGCTCGTACCAGGGGTTTGTGGAAGAGGAGCGGCGCCACCACCAGGCGGCTCGATCTGCTGCGTCTTGATCCAGTCACGATGCATGCCGGTTCCCCTCTGCGCGCCTACGCCCGCTCTCAGATCGTCATCCTTCCGCCTGATCCGACAGACCATCCTAGGACAACGTGGGTCCCAAGGTCGAAGAGGACGACCGTTGAAAAAGCTGACCGCGCGCTCAAGATCGGTTTGAGAGGAAAGGTTGACAAAGGCGCAAGAAGACCGGGAGATGAGGAAGATGGAGGAAGGGCCACGCCAGGACTCAGCTTCGACCGTGGGATCGGATGAAGGGATCGTCGAATTGAAATACCGCCACAGCTCCTCGTGAGATGTGTTGTTTGGGCTGACATCAGCCAAGCTTTAGGAAACCCAACTTACACATTGCCCACCCACATCACCCAATCGCTACGACGTGCCGGGGGTTGAGGATGATACGCCTTGCGTTCTCTCTCCTTCTCCTTGTCGGGCGAGTCGTCGCCGGTCCGCGGCTCCAAGCGGGAAGGTCCACTCCAGGACAGCCGATTCGCTTGGGGATCGGATTGAGGATAAGGCCCAGTCCAGGAGCCCCGTTGCGAAAAAGGACCTTGCGCCAGGACCGGTGAAGCGCCTGCCGACCATGCTTCCGGGACTGTTCGCTTGTCCATTATAGCTGGTTGATGCTGAGGAGGTGTGTAGAAAGCATATTGAGATGCTGTGGAAGGGGAAGTCCAAGATGAAGCTGGCGCCGCACCATAGTACATCCCCCTTCCGGCTGGCATCCCTCCGAATTCATTCACAGGAGAGGCATGATGAGAGGGTCCACCCCTCCCCATGCTTCCCATGCTACCGTAATGCATCGGGTCAAGGACTGGACTCATCGGTGGGCTTCCCCACATCCCGCCATAAGCCTGTGTTTGTGCAGTCGAAGGCCTGGAATAAGGCTGAGATGGAGGGTGATGAGGATAAGGGGGAGACGGGTTCATTGGGGAAGTGTGATTGGAGCGAGGGATGGGTGGATGTCCTGGATAGCCAGGCATGCCATGCATCGTTTCCACGGAGAATTCGGCGAGTTGAGGAGGTTGGTAATAGCTCTGAGGGTTGTAGCCATAGTTTGGGATATGGGAGGAGGTAGGCGGGATGTAGGCGGGTTGCTGCTGAAACATAGGATGTTGCTGTTGGTATGGCGGATAGGCATTCGGTGGTGGTTGGACGGAGGGGAATGACTGGAATTGATCATCGCCAAATGGATTTGATCGCTGGTGATCGAAGGATGGCGGGGACTGGGAGAGGGGTGGATGAGGAAGAGCAGATGTGTCCAAGGCGAGGTTCTGCATTCGCGAGGAAAAGTCGTTTACATCCGTATTTGGTCGTGTGGAGTGGGAGGGTGACGGATTTGATGGGCCTGTCGCTAAGATCAGTGCAGCCCCTTACACAAGACTCACCATCCTGAAGACGCTCGCTACTCCTCGCCATCGCGTCGATGAGCTCAGGATCTGACTGCATCCTAACGCCCGTCTCCTTGTGGTCTTGCGCAGGATACCCGGCAGAATTGATGACACTCAGGAGAGGTCGTTTACCGCAGTATACCTTATTCGCCCCTTTGACGACCGTTCCAGACAGCCGAAAGTGCCAAGACGTTGGACCTCTATACTGCTTCGATGGCCGATAGGCGGAAGAGGGGGATTTGAGTGAGAAAGGTTTTCTGTGTATATTGTATAGCCAAAGCTTCCTACTTCTGCAAGTGTCCCATTATCGTTCCTGGATTCCAGCGATGAACCGAAGCGCTTTGGGACATGCCCCTCTCCCAACCCCTTTCCCCCCACAAAGTGAGGTGATCTGTGCAGCGATGAATTCAATGGTCAGAACTCGGGTCAACAGGGTCCCAAAATGTTCCCATTTTTCAAGCTTTCTCCAACCTAGGGCACCCGACCAATTTTTATTGTCAAAGAATAATGACGACATCGAGTAAAGTCGCAAAGCCCCAACGAGCTGCGACTTTTGTTTGCGGAATTACGTAAGGTCCAACGAGAGTTGAGTGATCTGATACTTTCAATCTACGTCTGGAACAAACCTCAAGATGAGCCAATCAGGACCACCTGCAGATGCAAAGCAGGCTCAAGCCGCCGCTCTTCAAGAGCTCGAAGCAGCTCAGAAGCGTAAACGTGCGATCGATACTTCACTCGTTGGTACTCCATTGATCTGCAGAGTGACCAGTATTGACGAGAAATAGGCCAACCTCGAGGCATCCATCTTTGCATTCGAAGGGAGCTACCTGGAAGAGACTGCTGCGTCCGGTGGTAATATCATCAAAGTGCGTCGTATCGTCATGTCTCGTATGGATGTTCAAGTCAGCGGTCATCCAGGGCTTCGACAACTACCTCAAACCCCCCACATCCGGGATCAACAAGAAGAAGCTGGACGTGACCGAGCAGGATAGGCTATTTAGTACTAGCAGTGGAACGTATCAGCAGGTTAGACGTCGCTCCAAGGTCGATGCCTGAAAGCCAACTGACCATCCGCAGTCCCTGATTTCAATTCCTTGAAACCCCCGCGTCTCCCATTACCCCTTCAACTATTCCCATGTCTAACATGATATTTACCTCAACGCACGCCCCACCCACAGAGCCTCGACGCGAAGAGGCAATACGAAATTGATCTCAGGGCGTACGTCCCCCGATCAAAGTAACACCGAATCGTCATACCAATCATCGAACTCCCCTTTTTCACCCCTCCCCCATACTTGTGGATATATGACACCGCGCACTTCCCGATGATGCTGCACTCACTTGCGGGACGGTACATCGGGTGCGCTCACGTTGCAGGATCCGACAAGCGATCAATGCGAGGAAACAACAGTCCGAGATTCCGCGCCCGGCTCCGGCTCTTCCTTCAGCATACGGTCTCGCTTCGGTCGATCCGAGGAGATGCGGTATCGCGGACACCATCGATAAACACAGATGCGCCGTCGTCCTCGGCACACCCATAGAGGGGACGAAACCTGCCCAGATTTCGATTTCAATTCCCCAGCGCCTCGGCGCTTCCGCTCCCATGCCGCCAGTGGACGACGGCGCCGCGGTCGCGACGATGATGATGAAGGAGTACCTCGCCAATTCGGACAGCCCGACAAACAGCCAAGCGGGGTCGAGGAAGGGCGGCAAGGGGAAGAAGGCAGAGGGGATTGGGCGGTCTTTTGAAGCTGCTTTTATCGAAGAAGGGCAATAGGTCTCGGCACGCGTAGATTAGGGAGACAGAGGGAGATAACCAACATCGCTGTATATACCTGAAGATCCAGTGTTCATACCAACAACAAATCTGAGATAGTGATACAATACAGCACAGTAAGGTCATTCCTCGTGGCTGGGTACCACATCATAGCCCGTTCGTCCCTGCGCTGCAGCCGCTGGAACCTCGCCCGTCTCCTCGAGCGCCTGTTCTTGAGGGAGATGCAACCCTGATGGGGGAGGGAAACACAAGGGTGCGAGGAGCCCGTTGAACACGAATGTCCCATACCTGCGTGTATCAGCAGCGATAGATCAAGCCCGACATCAGCTTACACCAACATCCCGAACCCGACCACCTGCAACAAGGAGAATGGCCACACCAGCCCTTCCCACCCTACTCCCAGACTCACAATCCAGATCCCGAGGGTGCGGCACGTATCGACCGTACTCCTCGTCGTCGCGCTGACCCGGCTCGTCACGCTCAACCCAAAGAAGTTGAACGTGCCGATGGAGAACATGACGGCGAAGCATGACCAGAGGACGGAAGGCGTGGAAATGATCTGGTGCCATCCGCGGGGTATGTCAAAGTAGGGTGAACGGGATCGGAAGAAGATGTGAAGAAGGGGCATGGCGAGGAGGGTGGTGAGCATTCCGAAGAATCCTTCGAGTGATACCGCGGCCTGGCTGCGGTGAATAAAACCCTAGAAGAAATGTCGAGAACGTACGAGGGGTTCGACCTTGTATCTGCTCATGATCTTCTCCTCGACCACCTAAAGAAAAGGTAAGTCGATCGTTTCGATTGACGGCTTACTCACAAATTGGCAAGCAGTGAAGATCTGGGCGAAAAGGATGAGGATCACTCCCAGAGAGACCTTCGCCGGATCCTCATCTCCCCTTCTCGTCATTTCCACAACCGTCCCCACCAATCCCGTCTCGGCCTTCTTCACGAGACCGCCTGAGAGCCCGACGAGGCATACTCCGAAGGTGACTATGAGGAGCGAGATCCACTGGTGGAACCATAGATGACGTCGGAGGAACATAACGGATAGGACGCCGACCCAGAGTACGAGAGCACCGCGGGACATTTGAAAGATCGATACGGGAGTGAGGATGAGGCCGACGTTCATGAGCGTTGTTCCGCAAACTACGGTGGGTGGAATCAGCAAGAGTCACTTGGTAGGTCGTTACTCACTGTCGAAGAACACCGGGAACCACATCCAGCATACTCGCCATCCTCTCAACGTGTCATTTAGCTCGACAACCACCGCTTCGCCATTTTCATCTCCCGGTACTTGGGTGTAGTCGTTGGCAGGTGTTGTCCGGAGAGGGAGACGAGCGAGAATGCGGGTGAGAAGCGACGCTTCCGGTGCGATGGCATTGCTGTTGTTGACCGGAGTGGTGAAGTGGGTGTAGAGGAGGGGAAGGCAGCAACCAAGCTGGCCTACAAACATGCTGATTCACTGGTCAACACCACTACATCGCCTCGGAAGAGGGAGAAGTGACCGACTTGAGAGTTTGCCAGACCTGAGCATCCCGTCAGCTTCAGCGAATCATATAGGAGACCGGCCTCACGGGTTGCTCAAAGTCCAATCTGGGAGAAGTAGATCTGGCTTCACAGTTCTCCACACACTCTTTGTCCTGATATTTCGTCCTGTCCCACATCAATCATCTCAGTAAAAGACACACATGTGCTTCGTCAACCCACAATAGACTGTTGGCACATCCCGTGAGGAACATGCCGGCGACGAGAGTGGTGACTCCCATCGAGGACGGCATTTTTGGGTGGGCGAAGATAGCGTAAAGGGCAGGGGACAAGATATGCAAAATAAACATTTCATCATGCTTTAATTTAACTTTATTGCTCTAATTTTGCCTCGGGATTCTAGCTCTAAAGTTTGGCTAGGACTCCGCGGTGATTGTGAGAGCAGGGACCGTGGGAATCTGGAACGTTGTCACGTGTTCCTGAACCTCTCACTTCACAACCCGTTCCGTTTATTGGCTTCTCTGTACACGCTCAGCGGCGGGAACAGGATGGAGGTCGACACGACAGCGCAGACGGCAGGCCAAACGGTTTTAGCGGCTGAGAAGGGGATGGACGCCATGATCAACGAGCTTGGCGAGGTTCTCGCTCAACTCGAGGATCAGCCAGAAAATGTTCCCCTCCTTCGCCGGCAAACCCACCTCATGCAGCAATTAGGAATGGCATCAGAAGCAATCGACTGCGTCTTGAGACTATCCACGCTTGTGATGCTGAGCGAGGGTAAGTGTCTATTGAACAAGGTATTGCTTATAGGCAGACATCTGGCTCAACTATTTCGACGGTCTTATCCAATCTTTCCCTCAACCTCTCACCCTGGAACCTTTCGTCGAGATCCTAGAGAGGTTCGATCAGGCGGAGCGCGATTACTTGTGTGAGTCATGATTTTCAGGACAATGACTGAATTCTCAGCTGCCGCTATTCTCCTCCGTCATCTCGAATTCATCCTGCTCTGTGCTCGCTCCGCTTTACCCCTCCTGGCAACGACCTCAGAGCAGCCGAACACCCCTTACGAGGTCGATCCCGAGGTTGTGGATTTCCTCAGTCCGGACTCTGCGAGAAGCATGATTAGGAGCGTGGAGGAGCGTGGGCGGGGTCTGCTGAGCGAGAATCACCTTCTTTGGCAGCCATTGTTGCACTGGGAAATGAGTCTCTTACAATCTTTGACAGGTGATGCGAGGTGAGTAGGTCCACCGGGACAACGGATGCTGAGATGTGCAGACTCGAACAGATTGACCGCATACACGACATGTTTGCAGAGCGGATGAGTACTCCTCATTCGAGTGAGTCCAATAGTCTTGTCTACCTTGCTGACATCTTCAGGCTTGGATGTCACGTCTAGCTTGTATTCGACATTCTGTTCAGAATACTGTCCGGAAGAATACGAGGCTCGACTTGTGCAAGCCACCGAAGCATCTCAAACAGCAAAGACCAAGTTGTCAATGGAGAAGCGGTATGGAAGAAGAAGAGAGGATTTCGAGCAGGAGCTGGTGAATTCAGAAAGATGGCAGTGCTGAGATGTTATAGGCCTTTAGCACCGATCCCAGCAGTCAAATCCAGATCTTCGTCTCGTACATCAGCTGGGAAACGGATCTAAGGGCCAAGAACCCCAAGAATGCGGGCAAGACTCCATCGTTAGACCCGTTGCTCATACATGCCGTCTTTGAGCGGGCCATTGCGATTCACGCTCGAGCAGCGGGTGCTGCGGATGCGACAATCATGTCGGTCTCGGATGCTATCAAGGCGGCGGAAGCGAGCGGGAAGAAGCCTGGGAGGAAGGGAAAGGGGAAGATGAAGGCCGTCGAGGACGATGCGGATGTCACAGATTTTGCAACATTGCGACAGCAGTTGCGATTGGCCGAAGAGACGGTGCGGGCATACAAGGAGGGCGAGGCCGGTATTTGGGCGACATATGCCTCGTGGGCTGTAAGTATTACCCTGTTCTCGGAAGCTGACCAACAGGAGGATGCTGGCTCGACCGAAGAGGTAGGGGACGTGCGCGTACGAGCTACAAGATCATGTCCACAGAATGCGAGCACATGGTGCCGCCTTTTGAACAGCATTGTAGGTCCTGGACGCAAGCGCCACTGACACTGGCACAGGAACTCGCCGGGCGACCGCTGGAGGAACTCAACGCGACTTTCGAGACGTCTCTAGCGCTTGGCCTCCTTACCGTAGCTGGCGGGCCAATAAATGGCCTCACAGAGCTGTTTGTATGGCGAGCTGCATTCGAGAGTCGAACTGAGCCTGTGGAAAGGGTCACAGGTAAGCGCAGAAAGGCTTCAAGGCTGACTTGCTAGGTGACTATCACCCAGTCATGATGTCAATCATGCGAGGTATGGAAATGGCGACAAAAAGTAAGTCTTACGTAGCAGGCTTCAGCTCATTGCCTTCAGTAAATAAGGCGGGCGACACGTCTTTGCGATTGGAAAAGTTCCTCTTAGACTGGGTGAGTTACTCCGGGCGATTTGACTAATTTCTTAGGCCGAGACGCGTGCGCCTCATCTGCTGGAACAGGCGATACTTGTCCTAGACAAGCCTAGCAAAGCACGAGCGGCCTCATACCAGATGGTGCTGCTACGTACAGGAGTCGAGACGTACGTGTACAGCCTAAATTGGAGTTGATGCAGGCTGCTTCAGGCGCCGAGGAAACGTCGACGGAGCTCGGCAAGCCTTCGTCACCGCCATACAGCGATCGGACCTCGATTGGCCGGAAGCAGTGTACGAAGCCTTCATCCAACTTGAAAATGTCCATGGCGACCTCGCGGGCTTGGTGACTGCGACAAAACTGGTCGAGAAGGAGCAGGAGAAGGTGACACGAAGGCGAGAAAAAGCAGCACAAGAGCAGTCGGAGCAATATCAGCTCGCAATCCCGGCACCGATCAATCCAGAAGCTGCGGTACCCACAGATTCGGCGCCTGACAACAGACCGGTAGACGATGCCTCGGGGATCCCTGTACCCGTTCCTGTCAACAGCGGGGTGGACGATGGTGGCTCCCACAATGCACGGTGAGGTCCAGTTTTCCCACATACGCTGACTCGTGTAGGGATAGAGAGCATACCACAGTTCTCGTGAACGGCTTCGCAAAGGGCGCCGATGCCACGCGGATGGACGCATTCTTCGCGGAGGTTTGTTTGTCATGCTGTCCTTGGCTGATGTTTGGGAAGTGCGGCCCTATTCGAGAGACAGTCTTGCTGTCAAACGCGGAGCAAGCGACGAATGCCGCCCTCGTAGAGTTTCGCCAAGTCGAAGCTGTACCGGCAGCTTTGCTCCGAGACCACAAGAAGCTGGACGGACGTGAAGTCTCTGTATCCATGTTATGGAGATCGAGTCTTTTTGTGACTAATTTCGCCCGCGAGATTGACGACGCCGCTCTTCGTCAAATGTTCTCGCAGGTGAGGATATGAGCATGGAGCAAAGCTGATTATAGTACGGGAGCATCCTTCAGATCCGTTGGCCGAGCCGAAAGTATGCAGCAGATAGACGGTTCTGCTATATAACGATGGACTCTCCGGTGAGTCCACATGTCCAATATGCCACGCGGCTGATCCCTGGCAGGCTTCCGCCCAAAATGCTCTCGTCCTCAACGGGATGAAGATGGATGGCGGCTTTGGCCTGTCAGTAGCTATATCAGACCCAGCTGCCAAAACCCAAAGGACCGACGCCGCTGCGGCCAAGACAACCCTTTTCGTTGGCGGCCTCACGGCGAAGACCAAGCAGCAGGACGTGGAGGAGCTTATCAGGCCCGTGAGTCGAGAAAGCTCTCTTATAGCTGATGTATAGCATGGGACGATCCGAAGTGTCAAGCTGGGCTGGGACCCACTCAAGCGCATCTGCAAGGGTTTCGCTTTCGTTGACATGGTTTCAGAGGTAGATCTTTCGCCTCTTCGGCAGCAACCTAGCTCATAGTACACAGGCAGATGCGCAAGCCTGTTTGAAGCTGCACGGCACGCAGCTGAATGGTCGATTCCTCAAGCTGGAGATCAGCGATCCGAACCATGCCAACAAAAAGTCTTCCCATACGTGAGTCTGCTCGAGGTCCGCGGAGCTGACCTTGAGGCACTCGGCCATCGGGGCTCGCCAAGCGGCGGACAAGCGGGCGAGGACTGTCCGACTGCACAATCTACCTGAAAGCACTCAAGAGGGTCTGCTGCAACAAGCTTTAGAGAAGGTCATCCCTGTCAAGAGACTGGAGATGTTTTTGAGTTCTCGCGAAGCCATCGCAGAGCTTGAGTCGCAAGCCGTAAGTCATGAATTTGCAATCTCCTTGAGAAAAGGTGACTCCAAGACCAGGACGCTGGACTGCTTGTACTCCGTCCGGAGCCTTTCATCTTTGAGGGAGTGACAATCGAATTTACCGCTCAAGGCAGGCGAGGTCCTCCACCGCCAGTCCGTGGATCGGACGCACAACCACCTCGGTCATCATCCCTCTCGTTCGCGCCTCGTGTGGCTCGAAAACCAGGTATTGGGAAAGGACGTCAGGCACCCCTCATTGACAAGGCCCTGCCCGCAGTATTGGCCTCATCGAGCAGTCAAAACGCCGGTACTAGAAGCCAGGACGATTTCCGAGCCGTGGTGGCATTGAAGAACAAGCAGAGAGAGGGGAATCTAGCAAATGCTACAGTTGCGCGATCAGCAGAAATAGGTGAGAAACGGCCCAACGAAAACGGAGAGGACCATCAGGTGAAGAGGGCCAAGGTGGAAGAAGCGGTGGAATGAGCATGCAGTCCGTGTTCTTCACCCCATCGCAAACAATCTCCACCACCACCTAACAAATTTGAACCACTGGCTGCCTCCCAGCTCTTGGTCCGCTTCTCAGTCCCCGCCCACAGCCTGCCTGTTCCATGCCGGAAAACACCCTCTTCAGATTCGCTCTCCACCTTCGGCACCCAGACATAGGTTACCCCTCCACGCTTATGGCTCTCCAGCCCTCGCTTCCGGTCTCGAGGTCTTTTGCACCACGACCGGGTCGGACAAAGGGGATTCGCACATCCTTGCGCCGGGGGATTGAGCGGGGGAACAGCTTCATCAAACCCTCAGCCTCTTGATCATTGATATGAGCCGGAAAGACCCATAGGCGAAAGCGCTGGCTGTCGAGATCCGCTACTTCGGCTGCAATGTCGTCCTCGGTGGGATCATCGCCTTCGTCGTCCTCCATGGCAGCGGAACCAGGCATGACGGTCTCGGTGAGAAGGTTTACCCCACGTCCAGGGCTTCCATGGCTCTTTGTGCGGTCCACCTGTCCGCCAGGAAGCGGCTTCGTATCATCCGCAATCTGCTCCGCGCTGAAGGGGCGAATGGATGAGCGCAGCTCAGTGCGCTCGGCAGGCTTTTCCCAGCCACTGAGGGCGCTCCTGGGGTTGAGACGGGATTCATGCAGAAGCGGTGATATAGTATTGCTGCCAGTTTCGGTTCCATATGACGACTGGTAATCGGACAGGTGCATAGCAGGCTGAAGAGGATTTGGCACAGTCGCTTGTTGCGAGATTTGGCGACGAGACTGAGGTGTGGTTGGAGGCTGTCCGCGACCAGAATGCATCTGGACGGTTTGTGGCGAGATGCCACCCCGAGGATCAATGAAGGGATTCGAAATGGCCCTCGAGCGAGAAAACTCGCTAGGTCGCTCAGTCTTCGAGGAGGTAGAGGAGGGAGGCTCGCGCCAGCAACATTTTGCACCACGAACGACAGTTTCTCCTCGTGTACTTGCGAGGGTCTGGCTGGTAGCTTGGATAGTGGAGCTGCTCCCGATCGGGACTGGCTATTGGAAGAGGCAATAGGCCGGTATAGAAGGGCATCAGAGGAGGAGCGTGGAATGGTACGGGTGCGGCGCAGTTTTGGTGGCGATGTGAGGTGAGGGGTCGGTCGTCAAAGCCGAGTACGCCTTTGAGTATATCCACCACTTCGAGAATGAAAACTCCGCTGGGGATCCATCAGCAGGCACAAGCAACATTGAACTCACCCTGATTCGAGGAAGACAGCGTCATCGATCTCCCAGACGACCCGCCTTTCTCCTGCACCTCCTCGCTTACCATCACCTCTACTCTGGGTCCTCAGGACAGCCCAAAGACCTCGAAAGAACGGCTCCACACCGCCAGTGCTGGTCGTGCAGCACGTTTTAATGAATCGACCCGGACGGTCCTGCCTTTCCTGCCTAGCCTTGGTGCTGACGGGATCGGAGCGAACGAGAGGGCTTAAAGAAGCCGAGGCGACGGTAAATGAGATGAGGGTATGAAAGGACGAGATCCGGATTCGGAGATGGTGTAGATGAGCGAGTGAGCGGAGTGAAGACTGTAAACTAAGCGGGTGTACGCTGTCCTTTGCGGCGGAGGCAAAGAGGCCAGCGTCGAAGACATGTACGCTGCGGAGCCTGTTGACGATGTGAAGGAGAAGTAGAATGGACGGCAGTGATGAGCGAAGAGTCGAAGCTCCTTGGACGATATCAGCCTATTCAGGACGTCAACCACTCACATCTGGCCTCCTCGGGCTATCGACCCCGTCGAAACTTTGTACGAGCGTACTGCCGTCTCGCCCGCTACGGACTTTGGGGGAAGGGAGGGGTCGCGTTATCAGGAGATCGATGTCGCCTGGTCTGGAGCGCAGCTCGGTCATTTGCCGAGCCTCGGTGGTCGTAGGTAGCTCTAGTCGCCTCATTGAAGCCTCTCTGGGTTGATTGAGACTGCTGCACCTACTTGTTTACCTTGCGCAGGAGCTGCGGGACCCGTTTCAGGTTCGCCATGAATTCACCTGTTGAGACCTCTCGACAACGACGAGACCGACAGCAATACCTGCTAGTCCTCCAGGGCGTGCCCGACTCATCGTCGAACTCGGTCCTGGAGAATCGAGAAATGCGGGAAGATGATAGAGGGGCGGATTGCGGTAGTTGCCTGCTCGTGAAGGTGATCATGAACCAACTGAGCGGTAAGAAGAGCCTAAAGTGAGGCTATACGTATTGACCCGAAGTGTAGGGATTCGAGATGAAGTAGCTGCATTGCTATTGAGGTACATCCGAGGGGAAGGTGGGTAATCGGTGGAAGATTGATACCCCATGGGTCGAGCATAGATCGACTTCACCTTCAGTCTAGGACGATTGGTGACATTGTTGTACAAGAGAGAAAGCGGCAAGTGTCAACGAGCGAACAGCTGGAGGAGTGCGTGATGTTCATTGATTCGAGGGAAGGATTTCCAAGATGACCTGGTCAAACGGCTTTGATACGATCTTTCCCCTTGGACACATGTTATCAATCTCAACCAACATCTCCGAAGGTACACACGAATACACACATCCAGTTCTCTGCCCGCCCTTTCCGACCCCATCAGACAACGAACCCGCATTTCGAGCTCGCAGAAAATATGTTTTCTCGCTCAGAAATCCTTGCGGTTGCGATTGCTGAAACAGGTCAGATGGCCGGCTACCAAAGGAATGTATACTTGCTAGAAGATGAAACCGGCGTTGAGATAGGTGGCTCAATGTGGGAATGAATGTCAATCAAAAGCTGCAAATGGCGCATAGAAGGAACGCACCATAGCCAAGCCATGCGCAATACGGTGCCAGGAACCAGGTGGTGCTGAAGGGCGTGTTGAGGCCGTGCATCTTGACCTGCGAGAGAAAAAGTGGTCCGGCAAAATTAGCCGCGAAGAAGCGCCAAGCACGTTCGCATACCGTCATGGCGACAACGGTCCCAGTGAGAGCGAGAATATTGCCAAAGGCTACCTCCTTCTGCTTGGCTATGATACGATGACGTTAGGGCCTGTCAGCTACCTCAGGTAAACGTACCGCCAAAGAACAGCGGTGTCCAGAGCATATTAAGCGCAAGCTGAGCATAGTACAGCTGGAGCGCTTGGTCGGCTTGAGCACTATGTCCAGGATGAGAACAAACTCCAGAGCCGGGAGGATAACGTACGTTCCCTGCGGCGTCACAGCGCTGTCGAAGGACCTCACGGCGAGGTGAGAAGCGTATCCCATAAGACCGTATAGAGCGGTCCAGACCTGTGAAGAGTACATCATGGGAATAGATTCGAGCTGTCAGGTAGAAAGCCACTGACGGGTCCGAATACTTCCTTAGGCGGATTGCCTGGCGGCGGTGACATGGTCTGAACGCCCATATGTGAGATGCCAGGTTGGAAAAGGTGACGTGGAGTACTTACGGTGAACCAAGTACTCCTTGAGGTTTGCCCAGTGATGATACCGCTGATGACACCGAGGCCAATAGGTAGCCCCACTATACAGACAGAAACAGGAGGTCAGAGCAGCTCAAGCGGAATGGAAACAGGCTTGTGATGGATAGCCAAGTAGTACAGAAACCAAACGCTTACCTGCCAAAATGGGATTCCTTGCGACATCGAATAGAACTTCGGGAAGAGGTGACATGGTATCTGGTAATGGCAAATATAGGTAATAATACTGATATTCAGTGTTGAACAAGAGGGAAACAATTCAAAGGGGAGAGCAATTGCCCTCACGAGCTCCCGCCACCCCCGACGTCAGATTCCCCGTGCCTGAACCCGGCCGGGTATTAACTTCGCAAGGGATCAGGCACGTGACTCCATCTTTCCCCATTTTTTCCCGCGGTATGGCGAACGGTCGACATGATGACGAGCAGGCTCTCATTGGGAACGACAGCGACTCTCCCAAAATTGTAGAAGGTACTACGAATCACCCATTTATCAGCCCAAGTCTCCGGCCAAGTCGGCAAGACGGAAAAGGTTATATCGACGAACGCCCAGATGTCGACGTCACAGATGTCGGCGAGAGCGTCGAAAGCGAGGACCACAGTGGATCGAGTATCGAGGAGGACATAGAGGAAGAAGGGGAGGAAGTGTTCGCAGATGAGCAAACAGGGACTCCACGCGACGGAGCGAGCGAGCATAGCTCCACGCAGGTCTCCCCGTCTGGGCTCCTCGATACCGACGACGACAAGGACGAGGATGAGAAAGACTGGGAGGTAGAAGATGAGGACTGGGAGATGGCCCATGGAGGTATGTGTCTCCGGTTTGGTGCTGAAGATCAAGCTGATCTTCATTTGAGACTTCACCAAACACTACAATCGGCTCCGTCAGCAGCATGCTGCCGTCCAGTCAACGTCTTCTCCCATGGGATTGACCGGTACGACAGGCGGGAGACCCCCGCTTCCAGCTCGTAATTTTCATCAGTCTACAGCGAAAGGCGGGCCAAGACCCGCGACGGTAGCATCTAGGCGGCTCACGAAATCAGCTGTCTTCACCGGTGGGGTGCCGGCGAACCCTAAATCTTCGCTCGACCGGCAGGACAAGGATAAGAGCGACCGCGCGACACACGAGCAGGTGCTCGATAGCCGGACTCGGCTTGCCCTTTCCGCTCTGACGAATCGAGGTGTAATGGGGAAGCTTGGATACTGTATCAGTACGGGCAAAGAAGTAAGTTAACTTGGGATCGACCTGGCTAAATGGCAGGCAAATGTCTACTACGCCGCCGGACCGCCGACTTCCGCCACACAGCCATCACCATTACCCCATGCTTTGGCGGTGAAGATCTACCGTACATCGATTTTGAACTTTCGATCCCGCCAGAATTACATTGTTGGCGAGCATCGCTTTCGAGGTGAATACACATCTGCAAAGAACCCCAGGAAGATGGTCCGAGTGTGGGCAGAGAAGGAAATGAGGAACCTTCGTCGCTTGGAGCAAGGTGGTATACGAGCTCCAAGAGTCTTCGAAGTGAAGGAGAATGTCCTGGTGATGGAGTTTCTAGGCGATGGACAACAGTGAGTATCTCCAGCCTGTGGCAGCGGCTGACCAATAGCCCTTCCCCAAGGCTCAAAGACGCCGAGATTCCCGTCAGCAAGCTGGCTGACCTATATGTGGAGACGCTCGTAATCATGCGACAACTATACCAGCAATGCAAGCTCGTTCATGCAGACTTGAGCGAGTATAATATCTTGTACGTCCCCGGGGATGGTCGTGACTGACATAACAGGTATCACGACTCACACCTGTATATCATCGATGTGTCTCAATCTGTGGAGCACGATCACCCTCGCACCTTCGATTTCTTGCGATCAGACATTCGCAACATCAATGACTTCTTCGCTCGACGATCTGTGGGCGAAGTCAAGACTTTGGGTATGCGGCAAACATGGGATTTTATAGTTGGCGATGCCGTGGATGGCCTATCGCGAGAAGATGAATCAGGGGGATCAGGAGAACGGAGGCTTACGGACGTCGCTCGCGCGTGGCTAAATGCCATGGATGCTGCCGGGGTTGCTCAGCAGAGCGGATCGAACGCCGAGTGGTCTACTCAAGGATCTTGCCTGGAATCAATTGGCGACGAAGCCGTGTTCATGTCCTCGTTTATCCCCCGAAGTCTTCGCGAGGTGCACGATCCAGAACGCGATGTCGACACACTCAAATACGGGCAAGGCGAGCAGCTCATCTATGTTGGCCGTTCCGGAATGTATCATTCAGGACTTCCAAAAGCCACCGATCATCCTGCTAGTGGGATAGAAGGAAGCGCAAACGAGGAAACCTTTTCCCGGAGACTGCAGAAGACTGTCCGCTTTGATGAGGAGGTCTCAGAGGAGAGTCTTATGGACGGAAAAGACTTGGAAGACGAAGCGAGCGAGAGACGGCCACGGGGCTTCCGCTTTGAGAACAAAGAAGCGAAGAAGGTGCGTCAATATATGCATTTATGGGCAATGCTCATGACTGAAATCGTGTGCAGGCTCGCAAGCAGGCGGTGAAGGATGAGAAGCGGGAGAAGCGTACGACCAAAATGCCCAAAGCGGACAAGCAGAGATTGGTCAAAAAAAAGTCGGCTCGGTAGAGCATTCCCTTACATATCCATAATTCAGCGCCGATCGGCATATCCCGTCGATTGGAATATGGTCTCTTATCGTCTGTGACATCATCTAACCCATCATTTACGTCAGGGTAAACTTCCGTAAGACAGTATTTCAAGATCGCTTCATGATCGATCTGCTCGCACCCCCACCTACACATCAGAATCTCATATTGTCAACACCACCTGTTTACCCCAGTACTTGACCCCCAAAACCACCCACCATGTCGTCCGATGATGCGTTTGTCAACAAGGCGGAGGCGGAGATGCCCGAGACCAATTTGAACGTGGAGAAGGAGGATGCGATGGCCGAGCAGAGCGAGGCTACTGGGGAGGTCTCCAAGCGTTTGTGACCTTATTACACCCCTAAAGCCTCCTGACGATTGTCATTGCAGAGGAGGTTGACGGTCTCAAAGACACGATCGGCGGGGGAGCGATCCTCGATGACTCACAGGGATACACTAGATCCTCGAATCAGGGCGTCAAGCCGATGCAGCAGGAACAGGCTGTCGATGCGGCTGTCGATGGTCTCGAGTAATGGCGTGGAGTAGGGGCGGGATGGCGAGCAGCTGAGAAGTGCATAATGTGAAGAGTGGATGCAGATGGCGTTGCCTGTAAAATCAGCCGGGATGTCACCGACTCACCGTGCTCCATGCTGGTCTACCACGTGATTATCTCAGTTGTTGCCAGAATGGCCGTGAAAGAGAAGTCAGTCTCAAGCTTCGCAGCGGACATGAATCAAATCCTGAATCCGCGGCAAAACCGGGCAGAATCAAATCCTGAATCCGCGGCAATACGGGCAGACTGGACGTTATACATGATGCAGCGTTTAGCGGCTATCCTGCCTGACACCGGTTGTCTGAGGCTTCGATGACACCTTCTCCACACTTTTATGAGGTGAAGGGGGTCGGGACGGAACAGGAGTGGGCATGGCGTCGGTGTTTGTAGCTGTGGGCAGGAATTGAAAGCGCAATCTATGAAGCTGAGGTATTTTTCAGCACGCGGTCGAAATCTCATGGTGATGGTCATCCACGTACGACGGGAAGCTTTGGAAAGAGGACAAAGACAAGGGCGGCGAAGTTGAGAGCGAACAACATATAATCGTATCTCGTGTAATGGGTGGAAATTAGAAAACTGGGAAACGGCTCAGTATCGCGTATTCGAAACCAGCTCACTCACAGTCCAATGGGAACGCTGGTGAGCCACTTTTTGGCGGGTGTGTACTGTGCCCCAGAATCAATTTGCTCCCACAGAGTCAACTCGTCGTAAGCGCCTCCGCTCGTCAGGCTGCAGTAGAGGCATTAGCATTTCTATCCAGACAAGGACGGGGGACGGTCCAGCTACTCACGTCGATTCAAAGGGAGCGCCGGTCACATGGTGGAACATCAGGAAGGAGAGCTAAAGATCATTTAGCTGGGTACACTGGAATGCCCGTTGAACTCACCGCCATGTAACCGAGGTTCACGATGGTCCAGCTGACATCTTGTGTCATGCCTGGGATCGCGTCGACGAGCACCTTTGCGAGCAGGATGAGGGTAGGATGGATAAGCCAAGCGCCTAGGAGTCGATGGTCTCAGTCAATACCGCTTTGTGATTGCTGGTGGCTATCTCTCGACAAACCTGGTGCATTAACCCAGGCTGCGTTCTCGTTTGTACCGACTCCTAGCCGGTCCACCACGTTCTCTGGATCATCTCCACCGACTTCTGTCACCGTCACCAGACTTGAACTTCTCGCCCTTCCCTTTGAACCTCTATTCATTCTCGTACCCGTATTGATGTTACCGTTCCCATTGATGGCGGATGCGTTTGCTGAACCACGTTGAATGGAGCTCGAAGATTGAGAGCGAGGGATGCCTAATCTCGAAGGTTTTTGGAGAGAGGAGGACATGTTGAAATCCGATGCGACATCCTCTCGGATAGGTTGTGAGACGGAACGAGCTCGAGAAGGGGATTGAGGTGTCGTCAATGTGACGGCTGGTGGCGGAAACATGAGACGAGAGCGTGAGACGAGAATGATGGGCAGATTTTTGACCTGAGATGAAGGAATGTCAAGAAAAGGGAATGGAGCGCTACTCGTGCTCGAAGGATGAACGATATTTTATTGTACGAGCGAAGGAAATGGATCCTGCTACTACTACTTGAGTTCGGGGTGTACGACCGCCCGCAGTCGATTTTGATAGCGAAAATGACAAATCATCATGGTCGTTTGGGTACTGAATTCTTCGGGGTAATTTCTTGGCAGTGGTCCCTCCATGGCTTGGATCATGTCAAGGAAGGCCCCGACTGGATGGTTAAGGTCTGGCAGAAGGAGTATCGTCACCTGCTCAGGTAAGTCGAAGCGTGACTTTTTCTAGCTCCGAGACCCGCTCACCGTTAGAGCAGTCCAACGAGCAGAGAGCTTAGCTGCCATCGCTGGACCATCGTCAAGAAGGACAACGTCACCCAAGCTCGGAGGTAGGAAACTTCATTCGAATATCTCATGAAGGAAGCTGAATACGACCGAAGCCCGCGCCTCGCTCGAACAGCCCGAAGAAGACCTGCCGACCCTGTTGCAAACATTGCTCAAATTGAAGATCCAGTCCCGTCGACCGACCGGTACCGCTTATCATGCCGTCCTGCGATGCGTAACTGAATATACCTTACGTCGTGGAGGGGGATCGGGAAGGAGTGGGACAGCTGGAGAAAGTAACGAGGATGGTGTCGACTTTCGCCCGGAAGGAGTCGGTTGGCATCTGGCCATGGCTGCTCTGCGTGATGCCGAAGCGGGTGGTGTCGATCTCGGAGTTGAGGGTTTCGAGCAGCTCATGAGGGTGTGTCATCCGTATGACTGAGTCCCAATCTAAACCTCGCAGTTCTCCTCTGTATATCCACAAATACTCCACTCAATCTTCGTGGAGCTTTCTGCCCATTCGATTCAGCCCACTTTATCCATGTATACCGCCATCGCACGAGCCGCCATCGCTTCCTCTAACCTCGAGCAGCTTGTCGTGGTCATGCACGAGATGTTTGAGCGTGAGATGACCCCCAACACCGCTCTGCTGAAGCATCTTGTTCGGCTGGCATGTGAGTGGGGCTGTCCGAGGCTCGCTTTGCAAATGGTGGAAAAGGTGGAGGCGATTTCGCGAGATGGACAGCGGGCGGATACTGCAATCTGGATTCAAATACTGATGGCTAGCACCGATAATCAATACGTACGTCCACCTCGATCCAGCGGTCAACTGACAAGGCAGCTTAGCGGTGTAGTGATCGCCTGGGATCGCGCTATCCAATCGAAAGCTTACACGCCTGACGAAGGTCTGGTTCTCACCGTCCTCAATGTGGCGGCTCGATGGGGAAAGCCAGATCTTGCCACGAAAGCGCTGGCTGTCCTGCCGGATCTCGCCATACGGCCGCAAGAGTTGCACTTGGTTCCATTACTCGAAGCTTACGTCACTGCCGGTCAACTGCCCGAGTCATTCAAAGTGCTCTCTTCTATTCGACAAGCGGGCATGACTCCATCCATGATCACCGCTGAACCAATTGTGTCCGCCCTTGCAACCGTCGATCTCATCGACCAAGCATTCTACGCTTTGGAGGACATGCATCAATCCGGCCACCACGTCGATATCGTCGCTCTCAATGCTATCATCGAGGCCAGCGTTCGGATGGGGGATCTGCAGCGGGTCCGAGCCACGCAAGCGGCCGCTGCTGAACTCGGTCTGTCGCCTGACCGCGAGACCTTCAACGTCGTACTTCAAGGATGCGTCCAAGCCCGACATCGACCCTTGGGCGATACCATCCTTTCGGAAATGTCGGCGCTGTCCATCACCCCGGACGTCACGACCTATCGTCAAATGATAATGCTTTGTCTCACTCAGCCCAGCTACGAAGATGCCTTTCATTACCTGGAAAGGATGAAGGCCGATGGAATCAAACCACCTTATGGTGTTTATCAAGCTTTGATGCGCAGATGCGTTTACGTCCAGGACAAGCGATGGAGGCTGATCAAGGACGAGATGGAATCGCTCGGTTATCGTCTCGACAGGGAAACTCAGCTAGAGCTCAGCAATCCCCAACGGTCTCTTGATGATGAATCTTACATAGAGGGGTGAGACTTGATGAGCCCGGATGAGCAGGGCGGACTTCAGCAGGACCGTCGGAACGCCGCGACTTTGCCGGTCGGAGGAAGAGTGGCCAGGAAGAGAACCAAGCAGAGCTCGACATGATGATGAGATCGAGAGGTTTGCAGAGAGAGCATAGAAATTTATTTGGCTACAGTTGTACACCCAGCATTTCATCATATCAATGCATTCTCTCAGGCGTTTCATGTCACGTGATGTCATCATTGGGTACTATAAAGCATGGAGAGTATAATCTCACTTCGCTCCTCTGCTTCCAAAGCGATGGAGTGAGTGCGCTGTGACCGTTCACTAGGAAGGTGTCACTGATGGCCGGGATGATCTTAGGTCCCTCTCCGCGGACTGTACTCCGCTCAAACATCGATACGATTCCTGCTTCAATTCATGGTTTGAGGGTTACCTCCAACCAGCTCTGGACGCGTCAAGGTCCAGCTTTTCATACGAATCCGGCTCTCATGTCTCTACCTCTTCATCTTCCTCCGGATCCTCTTCGCCTACCGAGGGTGCCTCACCTTCGTCCGCAGATCCACCTCGTCGCCAATATCTCATCACCAGTTGGGCATCCGCTTTCCGACAGAGACCCCGCCATCAGGAACCCAGAGACTTGCCTTACGAGGATCCCTTGGACTCGCCTCAAAAGGATACAACCGTAATTCCCTCCGGTCCTACGAAAGCAGTCGATACCGCTGGCAAGACCAGAGCGCAGATCAAGGCAGAGGATTATGAGAGGGCTTGCGGCGAGTCATGGCGGACGTATCAAAAATGCCTCAAGGTGAGCTCTTCCTGTCGTCGGATTCGATTCTGTTGCGTCTAAAGCTCTTGCTCAGAAAGCTATCGCAGCCAATCAGAGCCTGTCAACGCTACTAGAGCAGGCGCGAGATGAGCATCCGCTTCACCGCCAGGAAGGACTGCAAGGAACGCCTTGGGATCCAAACAGTGATATCAAGTCTTCGGACTGATTCCGTAGCTCTTGATGATCAGCTATCATTAGGGCGTGAATGCCAGACGCCCGGGAGATGGACCGCGCGGGCGCTGTAGTCTCGCTAGCCCTCTCCACTAGCCTCCCTTCAATGGATGCATCCTTCACAGCATCTTACTTTTGTAGTCATAGCGCGCTCCGATAAGGCCACGTGAGCACTCGGCGCGTCCCCGAATTCTGCCCGAGACCTAATCCGCCGTCCGTTCCCATAACTTACTTTTCTTCCCTCTGACCTCAACACCTTGTCACCCATGCGTAACAGATGCCTTGCCTGTTTGCGTCTCAGCAGACAATCTCGATCTTTTCGTAGCCCTTGAAGGTACCATCGTATCGATTCCATTGATCGCTCCATCGCAATACTTTGGTACCTCTTGAACGTTTATCTCACGCATGCCGACCCATGTGCATATGATACAGCGCTTGACCTTCGGTGTGTCACACAGTTTGTGAATCTGCAGGGCGCTCGTTCAAAAACGTGAGTCCTCCTCCTTCTCTGACTCCTTGATAAGAATGTCGATTTTGCTGACTGACGAGTCACTCCCCCTTTAGCATTTCGGCCTCCCTCGACCTCTCTTGCTATTTTCCAATCCAACACTCCTTCTGAACCGCCAACCGGCTTAGGATGTTCCTGTTTCTGTCGGAAATGTTCAACGTATCCTACATGACAGCACCTTTACTCATCATGCTCGCCACCACCAAGGCCTCCATCCCGGTTCATCAAATCTCGGGCATGATTGAAGCGTTGGCGCAAATGTGGGCTCGTCTGTTACCACCGTTGCCAGGCTTGCTCAGCTATGTTGGTGTCAATACCCTGCGGCTTACGTCTACCGCTTACACTGTGAACCACTGCTTTGGCAGCTTCCGTTCACTTGTCGATTGGCGGCTTTCTTTCTAGCTGCACCTTTTGCTCTTTGTATAGCGCTCGACATCATCGCTTATGGTTAGTACCGTGTTAAGGTCGGCTAGATGCTGATCGAAACCTGATAGCTATAGCACGCACATTACATCTTTCGATGTCGCATCAACGAGTCCCGCGTTCACCATCGCCCATCGTAACCGCGGTTGCGACTGCCGAGTTCATCAACGACGACAGAGTCAGTGGTGTATCGACTCCGCGATCTCGGCGCCACTTCTTACCACGACACTCATCGCGACTAGTGGGGATTCACTCCCTCCCTGATCACGACGATTTCCTTCCTCCCACACCCAGTGACTCTGACTCCGAAGACTCGCCTCTAGTGGGTCGCTCACGCCCTATTCCGCGTCCACAGCCATCTTCCACGCCAATCACAGGCGTCGGAGAATTGACCCTCGTCAGATCAAACGACTCTACGAACGAAGCACCCATGCGCGTGACCATGGATCAGCATCTTCGCACCTCACCTGGTGACCAAGCGATCGCGGTTTCAAACATGGCGTTTCCTTCTGATCTGCCACCTCCGCTTTCCAACTCAGGATCCACTTCATCGCTTCAGTCTTTCGGCTCGTCCTCCTCAGCCACTGCCTCGGATGCATCGTCCATATCGTCGACGAGTACCGGGCCTGTTGGGCGATTCGAGACACCATTTCCTCCCGGCAAAAGGAGTCGGGCTGCTGCTGCTATCGCCGTGGTTTCTGGCCCATCAACTCTCTCATCATTCGATCCCATCGAGACACCCCTAGCGGGCATCGGAGCCACAAAAACAGGGCTTGGTCCTGGTCGCACAGAGGCTGGTCGTCTGGTGTATCCGTGCCCCGATCCGAGCCCAGAAATGACAGGGCGACTGCTTCGACCACGATCACCGATTTGAAGTCCTGTAGCGCAACCTTTTTGTCTTCCTTCACATTGTATATTGAGCGCTTTCAGCTTCGCAAATAAATTATCCCCAGAGTGTAGAGCAGCTCGGCTTCCGATATATCATCATGCATACACAAGCTTTTGAGCCGAAAGGCGATTTCGTCGTCTGAGACCAGTGACCCTTATGTCCAACCTTTGAAAGAGCAACTGTTGGCTGACGTCGGCTCTTCCAGGCAACCGTCCCGCCATAAACCTTGAAGACATAGCCGGTCGTGGAGCGCCGCTGCATCTGCGAAGCCCAGAGCAATTCGATCGCCAGATTCTGCCGTAAAGGTAAGACAGAGATCAGATGTGCCGCGGATGTAGCGAAGCAGGTGTTTGGCAGCTGTCCAGCGTGATTCGTTCCATTTGCTGATAAAACGAGACAAAACGCCAGCTGCTTGAGACAGATCCGGTCTAGTTACAGTGGACGCATAGAGGATAGCGCCAACTGCCTGGGGATATGCACGGTGTCGTGCCGCCCGGTGTTTTTCTTCCGAAGCTGGTATTGGTCGAAAATCCGGACGGAAGCGGACTTCGAGCAGGATTGCAATCGATCAAGTCAAACCGATCAAGTATTGCCTCGAGATAATGTTGTTGAGATAAGTAAAGCTTGCGAGCCGGTCGGTCACGATAGATGGTAACACCAAGGGAGTAACCAGCTGGTCCAGAGTCAGAACACTCGAATTTGTTGTTGAGTGTCAGTTTGAAGGAGTCAAGTGCATGCACCTTAGCCACCTATCGAGCTTTCTATGCTGGCGGCTTGCCGGTCTCCCCATCAATCTTCCGAGTGTAAATCCAGCGTGCTCCCACTAACGCATGTTGGACAATCGAGAAACAACCTCTGTCACGGTGCTACGTCGACCAGCAAATAGGCCCGACGCTCAGCTCCTAGAATCGGCGACGGTCGTCTAAGCTTCGGCAAAGTTGGGCTACCGTGGTCGAACTTGGCTGGAATAACTCGAGGACACGCGTGGGTGTAGCCGAGTTAAGTGCCGGTCGAGTAGCGTGGGCTAGAAATGCAGAGGCTATGAGTAGGCTAGGTAACTATAGTGACTTTTCAATGACTTTCAGTGGCTTTTAGTGACTTTTAATCGCGAACACTGGTTCTCCCCGACTCTCAAGTCCACCTTTTATACACCGTCTTCCAGGCCTATCTTCGGCGATGTTATGGCGGTGTTCGGCGATGTTCGGCGAGATTATGGCGGGACCTGGATGACGCCCCGAAGGACGAGCTCTACCGCATCCGTGCTTCGACTCACGATCGTGACAACCTCCCAGACTTTGTATTTTTCCATTTTTGCAAGTTCTTCTTACATCGCGGGCTCCCACTCGCCCGAATGGTGAGCTTGCAAGTATGACTGCGGTGCCGTTGTACTTGCCAGTGAAGCGTGTGCATTGTCTTCGGCGGGTTGCTGAGTTGCATTTTGTGCAACAATTTGTGCAAGTTGTCGCAATAGCTGTCGCTGTGGTGGTGAGATGCGCGCAGAGAGGTCGGCGCGACGGGAAGTGGTGTCCACCTTGTGTGTGGAGCTGATGTGTCGATAGGATAAGGCGATCTCGTCTCCCGCTGCCGCTTTTCAATTAGTTTGATGTTTCATGCTTTCCTCCTTATGCATTTCGTCAAATCAACAGGTTATGAGCCTCCATTGACTCTACCAAAGTCCTGACATCTGCATCACCGGCCTACGCTCTACGCTTGGTCTCCTCTGCCTCATATACAGGCAAAAACACCGTTTCCGCTCTCTGCGCTCCGCGCTTGAAGCTACCGGTCCGATACACAACCAAAACGCTCTACGCTTGTGCTACTACCCATATCGATTGACAAAACCACTCACATTCGATCTGCTCCGTTCACTGTTTACTCGGTAAACTCCTTCTACACGGCGTCCTTGTGGATCGTAACCTCATCTCGGTCGGCAATACCCCACACACCACCAAGTGGGAGTTTGACAAGCACGGTGCGACTTTGCGCAACGACAATAATGGCGACAATCTTTTGACCGCCCATCTGCGTGCCGGTCTGTACGTCAAGGCGAGCCAACTCGCCTTTGCCCTCACCGCTTCCACGGGTGACTTGCTTCATGATTGGCACCTCCGTCTAGGCCATCTGCATGTCAAGGACGTTATGCGGTTGAGCAGGGCAGGAAGGATTAGTCAAGTGTCTGTCAGGATAAGGCGATCTCGTCTTCCGGTCACGTGACCGCCTGCGCAGTCCCGCTGCCGCTTTTCAATTAGTTTGATGTTTCATACTTTCCTCCTTATGCATTTCGTCAATACTTAACAGGTTATGAG